>ENA-OZWP01000317-OZWP01000317.1-human-gut-metagenome-genome-assembly--contig:-NODE-317-length-13977-cov-6.435139_pt1 | contig 13977 bp, 12 predicted proteins | sample MGYA00243535_ERZ654081 | MGnify/ENA primary metagenome ERZ654081 (study PRJEB26926, sample SAMN06165119) | human gut metagenome | biome: ENVO:00009003; feature: ENVO:2100002; material: ENVO:00002003...
CGTAGTCTCGTGGGCTCGGAGATGTGTATAAGAGACAGATATAGATGTCTGACAACCGCTTTTTTCTTGAAAATGACAAAATGACAAATGACAATCTTGACAACGTTACTTTAGGGGTTTTGTCTTTTCCTGAATAAGGTTGACTCTATTTTACCTCTTTAATTTAACATTTCAAATTCCGTACTGTTTTAGTTGACTTTAACTTCTGAGGTTTGTTGGCTGGCGTTCTTGCTTTTTGTTGACGCTTTTCTTTGGTTAGTCGCTGCGGCTTGTGCGAATAGTCGAATGGTGCTATGCGACTATTCGTAAGAGGTTGTGCGACTATTCTCGTGGGGCGATGCGGATAGTCGGGTGGCGCGAGGCGGATTTTTATGCATTTATGGACGTTTGTATGGGCTTGTTTGGATGTTGAGGGAAAATGGTTGTTTATTCCCGTTAAAAAGTGGTTAAATGCTTGGCTGTTACGGGAAAAATGAGTATATTTGCATGTCGATAAATATATGGTGGTTTCTTTTTGTTAAATGGTGTTGTTCGGATAGCGAAAAGAATAAAATAAGGTAAAAATACGATGAGAAAAGTTATACTTTTGTTGTTTCTTGCTGTGACTTCGCTGTGTATGGCGCAGAAAAAGGAATTGGCACAAGCTAAAGCGAATATTAAAGCTGGTAATAATCTGGCGCAGGCTGAGCAGTCGATGAGAAAACTGCTCGAAGATTCAGATAACATTCGTGAGACAAAGATTTGGCTCACTATGTTTGATGCTATTAAAAAACAATATGATCAGGGCAACGAAAAACTATACTTGAAGCAACAGTACGATACGGCAGCACTCTTTAATATTGCTCGACGATTGTTTATAGATATGGAACGCTTTGATTCTATCGATGCTATGCCTGATAAAAAGGGTAGGGTGAGACCGGAATATCGCAAAAAACATGCAGAAATGCTCAACACTCTGCGCCCAAATCTATATAATGGCGCATTCTATTTTATAGGCAAGGGTAAATATGACGAGGCTTACAACTGCTTGGATGCCTATATAAATTGTGGGAACGCTCCGCTATTTACGGATCGCAAATATATGGAGAAAGATACGCTGATGCCTAAGGCTGCTTTCTGGGCTGTGTATTGCGGATATAAAATGAAAGACCCTGTGAAGACTCTTCATCACACCTATTTGGCGCTGAAGAAAGAGAAATATTGGGAGCCAATGTTGCAGTATCTTTCTGCCACATATTTGCTTGAGGGCGACACCACTCGCTATCTGAAATCGCTCCACGAGGGTTTTGAATGCTTTAATCAGAATCCTTATTTCTATACTCAGCTCGTGGCTTACTATTCGGGCAAAGGTAGATGGGATAAGGCGCTTGATATTAACAACGCAGCGCTAAAGGCAAATCCTGCTGATAGCTTGTTGAGTGCTGCAAAATCTACAATCTTGCTCAATCTCTCGCGCTATGATGAATGTCTGGCACTCTGCGATTCTATCATCGCTCGTGGGGATAGTGCAGCCGAGGTGATGCTGAATGCTGGCTTGGCTTGCTTCAATGAGGCTGTGGAGATAAGTGTGCAGGGCAAACCTGCCAACCGCAACAAACAAAAAAAGGAGCAACAGCGACTTTATAAGCAGGCGTTGCCTTATCTTGAAAAGGCTCGCAAGGCGCTGCCTGCGTTGAAAGATAAATGGGGATTGCCACTTTATACTATCTATCTGAACCTAAATATGGGCGAGGAGTTTGAAGAAATAGATAGGGTTATAAAGAATGTAGGCGGAAAATAATACGAAATCAAAGAACTATAAGATAATGGAAATAAACAAGATATTAGATAAACTCGGAATAGAGGCGCTGAACGCTATGCAGCAGGATGCCTACGAAACCATAGTGAGACACAACAACGATGTGGTGGTGTTGTCGCCAACTGGTACTGGTAAGACGTTGGCTTATCTGTTGCCTGTGGCAGAACTCGTGGATGGCACAAGCGACGACCTGCAGGTGGTGGTAGTGGTGCCTGGACGCGAATTGGCATTGCAGTCTCAGACAGTGATGACAAACATGGGGTCAGGACTCCGCTCTATGGCATGCTATGGCGGTCGCCCAACGATGGATGAGCATAGACAGCTCCGACAAGTGTGTCCACAGGTGGTGTTTGGAACTCCTGGTCGCTTGAACGACCATTTCGATAAAGGTAACCTCGACACAAACAAGGTGAAGATTCTCGTTATCGACGAGTTTGACAAATGTCTTGAGATGGGATTCCGAAATGAGATGGAACAGCTCATGGCGAAATTCCCTAATCTGAAGAAACGCATTCTGCTCTCAGCTACCAATGCCGAGGAAATTCCACACTTCGTAAATGCTAAGACAAAAGAAACTCTCGACTATCTGGTGGAAGAGCCTTGTGAGCGTATTAATATATATAAGGTGGAAAGCAAGGAGAAAGATAAACTCGGCACCTTGCGCCAACTGCTCCTTAGTTTCAAGGATGAGAGCACTATCGTGTTCCTAAACTATCGCGACAGTGTGGAGCGTACGGCAGCTTTCCTTACAGAAAATGGTTTCTCGGTTTCGGCTTTCCATGGCGGACTTGACCAAAAGGAGCGTGAAGCTGCATTATACAGATTTTCTAATGGCTCAGCCTGCGTTCTCGTGAGTACCGACCTTGGCAGTCGTGGACTCGATATTCCTAACATCGCCAACATCGTTCACTATCATATTCCTGAAACCCAAGAAAACTACACCCACCGCATTGGTCGTACGGCAAGATGGGACAAAGAGGGTAGGGCCTTCTTCATCCTCTCGCAGGGCGAATATATTCCTGAATATGTGGAGGGCGAAATCGAAGATTATGTGCCCGAAGTAGCCCCCGACGCAAAGCCTTCGAAGCCTCGCATGGCTACGCTCTATCTTGGCAAAGGCAAGAAAGATAAGATTAGCAAGGGCGACATCGTGGGCTTCTTGTGCAAAAAAGCCGAACTGGACAAGGACGACATCGGAAGAATTGATGTAAAAGACTATTACTGTTATGTAGCCGTAAATCGCCTAAAAATGATGAAAGTATTACAAAAAACAAAGGGCGAAAAGATAAAAGGTATACGAACAATATGGGAAGAGGTAAAAAAGTAAACGCTGTGCTCGAACACTCTATGCAAAGTGTTAGTCAACATGACTGAATGAATGGCAAATAGTATAAAAATGGTGTAAATTTGCTATAAATATGTAGAGTATACACTTAATATTGCGAATTTTTGTAGATTTTCATGGAAATATTTGGAATATTCAAATAAAAGACATAACTTCGCAGTCGTAATACAACCAATTATTAAAAATTCAGTCAGATGAAGAAGTACAACTTTAACGCAGGACCTTCGATTCTCCCACGTGAGGTTATCGAGAATACTGCAAAGCAAATTTTAGATTTCAATGGTTCAGGACTCTCACTGATGGAGATCAGCCACCGTGCTAAAGATTTTCAGCCCGTCGTAGACGAGTGTGTAGCCCTATTCAAAGAACTTCTTGATATCCCTGAGGGATATTCAGTAATCTTCCTTGGTGGAGGTGCTTCGCTTCAGTTTATGCAGATTCCAGCCAACTTCTTGATTAAGAAGGCTGCCTTTATAAACTCTGGTACATGGGCTAAGAAGGCTCTGAAAGAGGCAAAGCTTTTCGGTGAGGTGGTAGAGGTTGCTTCCTCGGCTGACGCTAACTATAGCTTCTATCCTAAAGGATTTGAGGATAAGGTGCCTGCTGATGCTGACTATTTACATGTCTGCACCAACAACACTATCTATGGTACAGAGATTCGCAAGGAGTTGGACGTAAAGGTGCCAATGATTGCCGACATGTCTTCTGATATCATGAGCCGTCCTGTTGACGTTTCTAAGTACAAAGCAATCTTTGCTGGTGCTCAGAAGAATATCTCTATGGCTGGTGTTACCGTTATCATCGTTAAGGATGATGAACTTGGCAAGGCTCCACGCGAGTTGCCTACAATGATCGACTATCGTACCCACGTTGAGAAGGGTTCTATGTTCAATACTCCTCCTGTAGTTCCTATCTACGCTATGCTGGAGAATCTTCGTTGGTTGAAGAAGAATGGTGGTTTGACTGCTGCCGACAAGCGTGCTCAGGAGCGTGCTGAAGTTCTTTATGCAGAAATCGACCGCAACAAGCTCTTCCGTGGCACTGTGGAAGAGGATTCTCGCTCATTGATGAATATCTGCTTCGTGATGAACGATGAATACAAGGAGCTCGAAAAACCATTCTTCGACTTCGCTACAGAGCGCGGTATGGTTGGTATCAAGGGTCACCGCTCAGTAGGTGGATTCCGTGCTAGCTGCTACAACGCTATGACTATGGAGGGTGTCAACGCTCTCGTTCAGGCAATGAAGGATTTCGAAGCTAATCATTAATTGAAAGTACATTTTGCTCATGGGGAGTTATAGGGCGGGGCTGGAAGGTTCCAAAATATAACTCCCTAAATAATTTAACCTTATAACGAAAACGATAATGAAAGTACTCGTAGCAACCGAAAAACCTTTTGCAGCAGCTGCTGTACAGGGTATTAAAGAAGTAGTAGAAAGTGCAGGCAACGAACTCGTGTTGCTTGAAAAATATACAGAAAAAGCTCAGCTCCTCGATGCTGTTAAGGATGCTGATGCTATGATTATCCGTTCTGATAAAGTCGACGCAGAGGTGCTCGACGCAGCAAAGCAGCTCAAAATAGTAGTTCGCGCAGGTGCTGGCTACGATAATATCGACCTCGAGGCAGCTACAGCCCATAAGGTGGTGGCAGAGAACACTCCTGGACAGAATTCTAACGCCGTTGCCGAATTGGTATTCGGATTGTTGGTTTTCGCTGTGCGCAATTTCTATAATGGCAAGGCGGGCACAGAGCTCAAGGGCAAGAAGCTCGGTATCTTGGCTTTCGGTAATGTAGGTCGCAACGTGGCTCGCATCGCTGCAGGCTTCGGTATGGAAGTTTATGCTTACGACGCATTCTGCCCTAAGGAGGTTATTGAGGCTGCTGGCGTAAAAGCTGTTGACTGCCAGGATGCTTTGTTCGAGACTTGCGATGTTGTTTCGCTCCATATTCCGGCTACAGCCGAAACTAAGCAGAGCATCAACGCTGCTTTGGTTGGCAAGATGAAGAAGGGCGCTATCTTGATCAACACCGCTCGCAAGGAAGTTATCAATGAGCCTGAACTCTTGAAACTTATGGCTGAGCGCACAGATATCAAGTACATCACCGACATCAAGCCTGATGCTGATGCTGAGTTCGCACAGCTCGAGGGTCGCTATTTCAGCACACCTAAGAAGATGGGTGCACAGACTGCAGAGGCTAACACCAATGCGGGTATCGCTGCTGCTAAGCAGATTAATGCTTTCTTCACCGACGGATGCACTAAGTTCCAGGTGAATAAGTAATTCTCAATAAATAAAACCTATGGCAACCATTAAACCTTTTAAGGGCATACGCCCACCTAAAGACCTTGTGGAAAAGGTCGAGTCGCGTCCATACGACGTTCTTGACTCTGAAGAGGCAAGAGCTGAAGCTGGCGACAACGAGATGAGCTTGTACCACATCATCAAGCCTGAGATTGATTTCCCTGTAGGCACCAGCGAGTACGACCCTCGTGTGTATGAGAAGGCTGCCGAGAACTTCCAGAAGTTCCAAGAGAAGGGATGGCTCGTGCAAGATGACAAGGAGCAATATTATATCTACGCACAGACCATGAATGGTAAAACGCAGTATGGACTGGTGGTAGGTGCTTTTGTCGACGACTATATGAATGGCGTGATTAAGAAGCATGAGCTTACACGTAGAGATAAAGAGGAAGACAGAATGAAGCATGTTCGCATCAATAATGCCAACATCGAACCTGTGTTCTTTGCTTATCCCGACAATAAGGTGCTGGACGACCTCATCAAGCGCTATGCTGCCACCGCACCTGAGTATGATTTCATAGCTCCTATCGATGGCTTCGGACATAAGTTTTGGGTAATCTCCGACGATAATGACATCAAGACCATTACCGAAGAGTTTGCTAAGATGCCAAGTCTGTATATCGCTGATGGTCACCATCGTTCGGCTGCTGCTGCTTTGGTGGGTGCAGAGAAGGCTAAGAATAATCCTAAGCATCGTGGCGACGAGGAATACAATTATTTCATGGCTGTTTGCTTCCAGGCTTCACAGCTCACCATCCTCGACTACAACCGCGTGGTTAAAGACCTTAACCGCATGGATAGCAAAGAGTTCTTGCAAAAACTCACACGCAACTTCATCGTTGAAGACAAGGGCGAAGAAATCTACAAACCTCAGCGCTTGCATGAGTTCTCAATGTATCTTGATGGTCATTGGTTCTCGCTCACAGCTAAGGAAGGAACATACGACGATACCGACCCAATCGGAGTACTTGATGTCGACATCTCGAGTCGACTCATCCTCGGCGACTTGCTCGGCATCCGCGACCTCAGAGGTAGCAATCGTATCGACTTCGTAGGTGGACTCCGTGGCTTGGAAGAACTGAAGCGTCGTGTGGATAGTGGCGAAATGCGTATGGCTCTCGCTCTTTATCCTGTTACTATGCAGCAGATTATGGATATTGCCGACAGCGGAAAGATTATGCCTCCTAAGGCTACGTGGTTTGAACCAAAGCTTAGATCGGGTATCGTTATCCACAAATTATCATAATGAATGCTTGACGAATATAAAACAATAGCAAATGAAATCATAGGTGAGGGATTTTACTCCGAGAAAAGGAGTAAGTTCCTCGCCTTTGCTCACCATATTGAAAGTGTGGATGAAGCAAAGAAAATCGTTGACGGGTATCGCAAGAAATATTACGATGCCCGTCATGTGTGTTATGCCTATATGCTTGGTGCAGAGCGTCTCGAATTTCGTGCCAACGACGATGGCGAACCTTCGGCAACAGCAGGCAAACCTATCCTTGGTCAGATAAACTCTAATGAGCTTACTGATATTCTTATCGTAGTAATCAGGTATTATGGCGGAGTAAACCTCGGTACGGGCGGACTTATCGTGGCTTATCGCACAGCTGCTGCCGACGCCATAGAGCATTGCGAGATAGAAACAAGGCTAGTGGAGGAGAAAATCACCTACACTTTCACTTACCCCATGATGAACGATGTGATGAAGGTGGTGAAAGATATGCAGCCACGCATCATCTCCCAAACCTTCGACAACACTTGCTCTATCACGCTCTCCATCCGTAAGTCGGAAGCCGAAGCTCTTCGTGGCCGCCTCGCCAAGCTCTCATTTTAATGCCAAGCTCTCCTTTTTATTGAGCTTGGCTGCATGGGTAGCCTCCATCTCGTCTTCAGCTTCTATCCCGCCTTCAGCTTCCATCTCTCCTTCAGCCTCTTTTTTCTATGGTTAGTCCGTCCTTGTTCGATGGCTTTTCTACGCCGTCGCTTTCTTTTCGCTTCCTTTTATTTTTCTTTTCGCTCCCTCCTTGCCACCATCTATATCCCTCTTCCCAAGCCTTCGCTTTGAGCCTTTTATAAATTAATGATTAAAAATTTGTATAAGTTCGCTGAATTTAGTACTTTTGCAAAGTTTTTGAGAACATATACAAATCATTATAATGAATATATCTTATAAATGGCTTAAAGAGTATGTCGACTTCGACCTTACTCCACAGCAAACAGCGGACGCGCTGACATCATGCGGATTGGAAGTTGACGCTCTCGAAGAAGTACAAACCATCAAAGGTGGTTTGAAAGGTCTGTATGTAGGTAAAGTACTTACATGCGAAGCACATCCTAATAGTGATCATCTACATGTTACCACAGTTGACCTCGGCAAGGGCGAACCACAGCAGATTGTTTGTGGCGCTCCTAATGTTGCTGCTGGTCTGAAAGTTATCGTTGCCGACCTTGGCTGCGTGCTCTATGATGGTGACAAGGAATTCGTAATCAAAAAATCTAAGCTTCGTGGCGTAGAGAGTCTTGGCATGATTTGTGCCGAAGACGAAATTGGTGTTGGCACCTCTCACGATGGCATCATCGTATTGCCAGAGGATGCTCAGGTCGGAATGCCTGCTGCCGAATACTATCATCTTGAAAGCGACTGGGTAATAGAGATTGATATTACTGCCAACCGTGCTGACGCTCTCAGCCATTACGGTGTGGCTCGCGACCTCTATGCTTGGCTCTTGCAGAATGGCTATCAGACATCGTTGCATCGTCCTGATTGCGACAAGTTTGTTGTCGACAACCACGACCTCAACATCGATGTAGAGATTCAGAACACAGAGGCTTGCAAGCGCTATGCATGCATCTCTATCACCGACTGCGAAGTTAAGGAAAGCCCAGAGTGGCTTCAGAATAAGCTCAACATCATCGGCGTTCGTCCTATCAACAACATCGTCGACATCACCAACTATGTGATGATGGCGTATGGTCAGCCTATGCATTGCTTCGATGCTGACATGGTAAAGGGCAACAAAATTGTTGTGCGCACTCAGCCTGAGGGCACACACTTCACAACTCTCGATGGCGAAGACCATGAGCTCGGACTCCACGACCTTAGCATCTGCAATGCTGAGGAGCCTATGTGTATCGCTGGTATCTTTGGCGGCAAGGGTAGTGGCACCTACGAAACTACACGCAACGTGGTTTTGGAGAGTGCTTATTTCCACCCTACATGGATTCGCAAGAGTGCACGCCGTCATGGCTTGAGCACCGATGCCAGCTTCCGTTTCGAGCGTGGCATTGACCCTAATGGTCTTATCTATGCTTTGAAGCAGGCTGCTATCCTCTGCAAGGAGTTGGCTGGCGGTAAGATTTCGATGGAAATAAAGGACGAATATCCTACTTTGGTTCCTGATGCCAACGTGCGTCTCGACTATGCTTACGTAGATACTCTCATCGGCAAGCACATCGGCAACGATACTATCAAGAACATCGTTTCTTCGCTCGAGATGAAGATCGTAGCTGAAGACGAAAATGGTCTCAACCTCGTGGTTCCTGCTTATCGTGTAGACGTGCAGCGTCCATGCGACGTTGTTGAGGACATCCTCCGCATCTATGGATATAATAATGTAGAGATTCCTTTGCAGCTCAAGTCGTCGCTCACTATTCCAAGCGAGCAGGACAAGATTCATAAGCTCGAAAACATTATCGGCGAACAGCTCGTAGGTTGCGGCTTCAATGAAATATTGAACAACTCGCTCACCAAGACTGCTTACTATACCGACCTCAAGACCTACAGCGCCGACACCACCGTTAAGGTGATGAATCCTCTGAGCGCAGATCTTGGAGTGATGCGTCAGAGCCTCTTGTTTGGTGGCTTAGAGAGTATCATGCGCAATGCTAACCGCAAGAATTGCAACCTTCGTTTCTTCGAGTTTGGCAACTGCTATCACTACGATGCTGACAAGTGGTCGGCTGATGCTCCTATCAATGCTTACCGTCAGGAGCGCCACCTCGGACTCTGGGTTTCTGGTAAGAGGGTAGAGGGCTCATGGGCACATCCTAACGAGGATTCTTCATTCTACGAGCTCAAGGCTTACGTAGAGAATGTCCTTGCTCGCATCGGCATCACATCGGGCATGGTGGTAATGGAGAATTCTACCAACGACATCTTTGCTAAGGGCATGAACATCATGACTCGTGGTGGCAAGACTATCGTTGAGATGGGTATCGTGGCTCGTAAGTTGCAGAAGCAGGCCGACATCGCTTCTGAGATTTACTATGCCGACTTCAATTGGACCAATGCCATGAAGGCTATCCGCAAGAATAAGGTTGAGTTCACAGAACTTAGCAAATATCCAGCTGTTAGCCGCGACTTGGCATTGCTCATCGACAATAATGTGACATTCGCTCAAATCGTCGACGTAGCTCGTCAGTCAGAGAAGAAATTGCTAAAGAAGGTTGAACTCTTTGACGTTTACCAGGGCAAGAACTTACCTGAGGGTAAGAAGAGCTACGCTGTCAACTTCATCCTCCAGGATGAGCAGAAGACTCTCAACGACAAGCAGATTGACGCCATCATGCAGAAGCTCATCAGCAACCTCAAGAATAAGCTCGCTGCAGAACTTCGATAAAACCGTTGACGACATTATTGCCGTGAATAACCAAGAACAAAACAAAAAAAACAAAAAAAACAAAACACAATAACACTATGGGAAGAGCATTTGAATACCGTAAAGCTACAAAGCTTAAGAGATGGGGCCACATGGCTCGTACATTTACAAAGATTGGCAAGCAGATTGCCATTGCTGTAAAGGCTGGCGGTCCAGAACCAGAGAACAATCCTACTCTTCGTGCTATCATCGCTAATGCTAAGCGCGAGAACATGCCTAAGGACAACATCGAGCGTGCTATCAAGAACGCTATGGGTAAGGATCAGAGCGATTACAAGGAGGTTACTTACGAGGGATATGGTCCTCACGGAGTAGCTATCTTCGTTGACACTCTTACCGACAACACCACTCGTACTGTAGGCGACGTTCGTTCTGTCTTCAATAAGTTCAATGGTAATATGGGTACCACAGGTAGCCTCTCGTTCCTCTTCGACCACAAGAGCGTGTTCACATTCAAGAAGAAGGACGGCGTTGATATGGACGAGATGATTCTCGACCTCATCGACTACGGAGTAGAAGATGAATACGACGAGGATGAGGAAGCAGGCGAAATCACTATCTATGGTGATCCTAAGAGCTTCGGCGACATCCAGAAGCATCTCGAGTCTGAGGGCTTCGAGGTTACTGGTGCTGAGTTCACCTACATCCCTAACGACCTCAAGGATGTAACTGCTGAGGAGCGCGAAACTATCGACAAGATGGTAGAGCGTCTTGAGGAGTTCGATGATGTGCAGACTGTTTATACAAACATGAAGCCTGCTGACGACGTAGAATAATCAAGCTTAACAGGCTGAACATTAAAGCATTAAATGCAAAATAATCAAGCTGAAGTATGAAGAATATCTGTTATCCTACTCAGGGCACATGTAGCAAGTTCATCAATGTTTCTATCGACGATGACAACAAAATTCATGATGTCTCGTTTGTTGGTGGATGCATGGGCAACACCTGTGGCGTTTCGCGTCTCGTAGAAGGCATGGATGCCGACGAGGTTATTGCCAGACTGCGTGGAATCACATGTGGCAATAAGCCTACAAGCTGTCCCGATCAGCTTTCGCTTGCTATCGAAGCTTTGAAAAACAGCAAATAAGCTATTTATTAATAGCAAAATATAAAACGAGGGTGTACTTCTACATCCTCGTTTTTTTTTATTTCCATCTCCCTCAGTTTTTCATTTTCATCTCCATCTGTTTTTTCATATCCATCTCCCTCTGTTTTTCATTTTCATCACCTCTGTTTTTAATATCTATCTTCCTCTACCGCCATCCTCTATAATAGGTAATTATAGCGTTGAAAAGCAAATATGCAGAAAATACTTCTGAAATATGAATTAAATGTTGTATCTTTGCATCAATTTTTTTAGGATAAGAGTATTTTCTAATACTATTATAACTCATTTCAAACAATAATTTTTATTCATTTATGAGAACAGAATGGCAGGGATTCAAGAAGTCCCTTTGGCAAGACGAAGTAAATGTTAGAGATTTCATCCAGAACAACTATGCACCGTTCGATGGAGATGAAAAGTTCCTCGCTGAACCAACAGAGGCTACACGCAAGCTCTGGGATGTGCTGCAGAAATTGCAGGCAGAAGAAAGAGCTAAGGGTGGTGTGCTCGACATGGAAACAAACGTTGTTTCCGGCATCAATGCCTATGGACCTGCTTATATCGATGACAATCTCAAAGATCTTGAGGCTGTCGTAGGTCTGCAGACCGACAAGCCACTTAAGCGCGCTTTCATGCCTTATGGTGGTATCAAGATGGCTGAGCAGGCTTGCACCACTTATGGCTACCAGCCTGCAGCGGAGCTTCATGACATCTTTACTCATTATGTAAAGACTCACAACGATGGCGTTTTCGATGCTTACACTCCTGAGATGAAGCTCGTTCGCCACAATCATATTCTTACTGGTCTTCCTGACACTTACGGTCGTGGACGTATCGTTGGCGACTACCGCCGTGTAGCTCTCTACGGTATCGACTACCTTATCGCTGACAAGAAGCGTGACCTCGCTGAGATGGGCGATCGCGAAATGATCGACGATGTAATCCGCCTTCGCGAGGAAGTAGCAATGCAGATCAAGGCTTTGAACGGTCTTAAGCAGATGGCTGCTTCTTATGGCTTCGACATCTCTCGTCCTGCAGCTAACGCACGCGAGGCTGTTCAGTGGCTCTATTTCGGCTACCTCGGAGCTGTTAAGACTCAGAATGGTGCTGCTATGTCGGTAGGCCGCGTTTCTACATTCCTCGATATCTATATCGACCGCGACCTCAAGGCTGGTGTCATCACCGAGGATCAGGCACAGGAACTCATCGACCACTTGGTAATGAAGCTCCGTATGGTTAAGTTTGCTCGTATCCCTTCTTACAACGAGCTCTTCACCGGCGACCCAGTTTGGGCTACTCTCGAAGTAGGTGGTATGGGTCAGGACGGACGTTCGATGGTAACAAAGAGCGACTACCGTTTCCTCCACACTCTCGTCAATATGGGTCCTTCACCAGAGCCAAACCTCACCGTGCTCTATAGCAAGCGTTTACCTGAAAACTTCAAGCGTTTCGCTGCTTGGATTAGCGTGAAGACAAGCTCTATCCAGTATGAGAACGACGACGTGATGCGTCCTGTCTGGGGCGACGACTACAGCATCTGCTGCTGCGTTTCAGCTACTCAGACTGGTAAGGAGATGCAGTTCTTCGGTGCTCGTGCCAACCTCGCTAAGTGTCTCACTTATGCTGTCAGCGGTGGTGTAGACTCTAAGACTCGCGAGCAGTGCGGTCCTGCTTACCGTCCAGTAGAAGGCGACGTTTTGACATACGAAGAGTTCATGCCTCGCTTCATGGATATGATGGAGTGGCTTGCTGCTGTTTATGTCAAGACATTGAACCTCATACACTACATGCACGATAAGTACTTCTACGAGGCTGCAGAGATGGCTCTCATCGATACAGACGTTCGTCGTACTTTCGCTACTGGTATTGCAGGTTTCAGCCACGTTGTCGACTCTATCTCTGCTATCAAGTATGCTAAGGTCAACATCATTCGCGACGAGACTGGTTTCCCACTCGAGTTCGAGACCGAGGGCGAGTTCCCACGCTATGGTAACGACGATGAGCGTGCCGACGAGATTGCTGTTTGGTTGCTCAAGACCTTCATGGCAATGATCAAGAAACACCACACATACCGCAACTCTGAGCCTACAACAAGTATCCTCACCATCACCTCTAACGTGGTTTATGGTAAGTTTACTTCTAACATGCCTGACGGACGTAAGGCTGGTACTCCTCTTGCTCCTGGTGCTAACCCATCTTACGGTGCTGAGAAGAATGGTTTGTTGGCTTCGCTCAACTCTGTAGCTAAGTTGCCTTACGAGTATGCTCTCGACGGTATCTCTAACACCCAGACCATCAACCCTGATGCTCTTGGCCACGACGACGAGGAGCGTGCTAACACTTTGGTTAACGTTATGGACGGCTACTTCTCACAGGGTGCTCACCACTTGAATGTCAACGTATTTGGCGTAGACAAGCTCAAGGACGCTATGGAACATCCAGAGAAGCCAGAGTATGCTAACTTCACCATCCGTGTAAGTGGCTACGCTGTTAAGTTCATCGACCTTACTCGCGAGCAGCAGCTCGACGTTATCGCACGTCAGGCTCACGAGCGTTTGTAAAAAGCCTCACCCCAGCCTCTAAAAAGGCCTCACCCCCAGCCCCTCTCCAAAAGAGAGGGGAGTAATTAGACTTGAGGGGTGAGAGTATTGACTATAACTTACGGATTAAATCATAAAAAAAAGAGCATGTCGCGTTTGACATGCTCTTTTTCCTGACTTCGTCATTGCGTACCCCAAAAATCTTCATTAAAGAGTTTGGC
>ENA-OZWP01000359-OZWP01000359.1-human-gut-metagenome-genome-assembly--contig:-NODE-359-length-12712-cov-7.874062_pt1 | contig 12712 bp, 9 predicted proteins | sample MGYA00243535_ERZ654081 | MGnify/ENA primary metagenome ERZ654081 (study PRJEB26926, sample SAMN06165119) | human gut metagenome | biome: ENVO:00009003; feature: ENVO:2100002; material: ENVO:00002003...
CCTATATATATTATTGCATATATACATTATTATATATAAAAGGCTTATTGAGTATAACAAGAAGACTGGCAACATGATGTTGCCACTAAGGAAGTTTTATATGGGATTAAGATTGAAACGCCTAATAATATCGTTTTTCGACTGCCTACTATCTATGCTTGCAAGAGTATTTTGTACTTGTAGTGTATTTTCTTAATAAATATAAGTAAAAAAGCAATATTAAAACCAGATTTGACAAATATAGGCTTAGTAGCGTTATAAGTAGCTTTCGTTCAGCGACTTAACTAACTTAGTCCGTTGTCGAAGTTATGATTTGAGCAATCTATGCTTTCTATCAAAGATACCTTTGCTTTCTATCAAACTTAGCTTTGCTTACTTTCAAATGTCAATATGATTACTATCAAATATCATTTAATTCAATGTCAGCTATATCACTATCATAATCCCGAAGATATTTCCATTGAGTTCCACAAATTTGTGAATACAATAAGAACCGTGTGAAATAAAAAAGGTCATGAAAGACCTATGATGAGTAGGATACTTTCATGACCCAACAGTACTACCTAAAAGTACTATCATAACTGCATTTTCATAACTAAACAAAACCTAACAGTATATAAGAATCATGCTCATGTATTATGTGAACTGCTACACTTTCCTTGAAGAGCCTGAAAAGATTGGGCAAAAATGATTCAAGAGGCTAAGGAAATACCTTCTGAACCAAGTCTGTTTGATTAGAGGGGGCTTACTTTTGGAAAAAACAGACCCGAAGTCCAGTTTTAAAGGACTTCGGGCAGGGTATTTATGCTCTTTGGAGTTTTAGCGGACAGCAGTAAAACAAAATATTCGACTTTACAAGACTTTGACTGTAATATTTCATTTAAATGAACTAAAATGAACTTGTGTGGTAATTATATTTTTCATATCTTTGCAAACAGAATATAAATTCTCTTACATAAAATAAAAGTACGTATGCCAAAGCGGGGGCTTAAAAATACAATTAACTATAACGAGCTAACGTATGAAACAGACGTAAGTTGGCTGACGAATACATCTATACCAACGCTTTCAGTTATAAATGGAAAACAGATAATAATAGATGAAGAAAACAATTACGATATTAACATTTCTCTCGCTCCTACTCACAATATGGGCAGCAGTACTATGGCTTCTACCTTCTGCTGCCGACACAACAAATACTAATAAGACAAGATACGGACTAAACGAGGGACTCGAACTGGTAGAGCTAAACAATGGCGCTACTGGCAGGCGTTATGTCGTTGAAGATGCCAACGGCAACGAACTCTTCACTATTCCATTGCGCAACTGCATGTTAGATACTCGCTATCGCAATGGCCAACTACGCTTCCGTGAGCTCGCCACTCGTCGCGAAGGATTCATAGATCGTGACGGTATTGTTACCTTTACCACTACTGCTGCCGACAGCATATTGCCTAAGGATATGCAGACTGCAGCAACAATAGCTCAAACAAGCAATGAAGCAAATAGCGGAATCAATACCTATCAGAAAGCGTCTGCATCTATTGGCAAGGGGGCGCAATCAATACCTACAGTTTCGCTACAGAAGATTGCAAAAGACAATCCTTTCTATAAAGAGGCTGCAAAGGTGTTGGCAGGTAAGCTAAGCGTTGAGGACACCAAGAATCGCAAGATGATACTCAACTATTGCGAACATTTCCGCACAGCATACACAACCAAGGATATTCCTTTCCTGCGCCAAGTGTTTAGCGACAAAGCACTCATCATAGTTGGCAACATGGTGAAGCCTGCTGCCGACAATGGTAAATGCCAAGCAGGAGGCAGCCGTGTGACATACGCTATACATTCAAAACGTAACTATCTGTTGCGACTATCTAAGGTGTTTGATATGAACAAGAATGTTGATGTTAGTTTTTCCGACTTCCGTATAATGCGCCACCCTACTATGGACGGCATATATGGCGTTACGCTACGCCAACAATATAAGAGCGACAGATATAGCGACGACGGCTATCTGTTTTTGCTTTGGGACTTTAGGGATAAGACTATGCCTCTAATTCATGTTCGCACATGACAACCAGCAGAAGCCATACACGACACCAACGAGATTATAAACATCCAGGATTTTAATCTTGAATAAATATGAAACATCTGATACACCTCATACTGCTGATAGAATTTATATTTCCAGCTAAGCTTATGGCTCAGGAGTTTTCGGTAGAAAGCTTCCGACAGCTACCTAATGATGTTAGCGCTTTCATCAATGTGGTATACGACCTGAATGATGACGCCTGCGCATTGGTAAAGGTAGTAGCACCATCCGACTTTGCATTCTCTACTCCATTGGGAATAGTGAAACGCAAGGATGAAGTTGGCGAGATATGGCTATATATACCTAAAGGCAGTAGGATGCTAACATTGAAGCATCCGGAATGGGGTGTGCTACGCGACTATAGGTTTGATAAACCATTGGAGAGCCACATGAGCTATGAGTTGCGTCTCAACCTGCCGATGCCTCAGATAACAGAGCTTCACGACACTATAGAAACCATAAAGACCGACACTATAACCATAGAGCGTATGCGCCCAAGGGTGCCATTGACGTTCCACACCCTTGCTACCGTTGCTATGCACAAGGAGGGTCCTTCGTATGGTTTATTCTTTGCTATGATGCGCCGAAATGGTTTCTTTCTCCATTATAGTAGCAACATGAAAAGTTTGGGCCACACCATAGGCTCTTGCAACAAAGAGGGAGATAAAGAAGGCGAAACTATTCGCCCATACTATTCGGGCAACACCCGCCACACCAACTACTCTATTACAGCAGGAGCTATACACAACATCTATCGTGGCATCTGCCTATTCGAAGGTATTGGCTATGGCAAATATGCTACAGCCTGGCAACTTAGCGCAAGCGAAGGTGGCGGATATCTACGCAACGAAGGATTAAGCAAAGAGGGTGTGGCAGGCGAAATTGGTGTACTTGCTTCGGTAGGCAAAATAAGTTTTTCAGTTTCAGCCCTCACCATTGCCGCTAAACAATGGCAAGCCTGTATCGGAGTAGGCATTAAAATATAAGAAAGGAGACTGCTGATATGAAATTATATACCTCAAATCTCATCATATTTTTATTCTGTGCGATATGCCTGCTTACAGCATGTAGCAATGAGGATAAGCCAAGTAGCTTTGAGCCTCAGCTACTCACACTGCCTGCAACAGACATTATGCGCAATTCTGCTACTCTCCATGGAGCTATCAGCTTGGAGGGAAATACAGCTATGCCTTCGCTATCGTTTTGCTATGGCACATCTGCGGATATGACAAATGAGACTCCCGTGGTAAAAGCAACAGGCAACAAGGTGTTATATGGCATAGATGGCCTGACTGCTGGCACCACATATTATTATATGTTACAAGCCAACAATGGCAGAGTGACGCTGAATAGTGAGCCACTATCATTCACCACCATGCCAAACGAGAAACCATCGATATCAAACCCTGAGGTGTTGAGCTACGGACCAACGAGCGTCATCTTGGGTTATGAGATAACATCAGACGGAGGAGAAGATATTACTGAAACAGGATGCTATTATGCTATGGCTAATGGCGGCACAAAGCAGAAGATAAAGCTGGAAGCATACGACCCTGCAAACCACAATCTACAAATATGCGTAAACTCTCTGCAACCATATACAAGCTATCAGTTTTGGACATACGCCATAAACAGACCTGGTGAAACTGTGAGTGAGCCTATATCTTTTAGCACAACAGATGCAATAAAACTGTTGGAGCCAGGAGTGCTGAGTACTATCATTGGCGATGGCATCAACGACTACTCTAAGTTGACCATCGCAGGAAGTTTAAATGGCGACGATATAGTATTGCTACGCAAGATGGCAGGTGTAGATACAGACAATACTGCCACCAAAGGCAAGCTAAGCGAACTGAACTTGGCTGAAGCCCTCTTTGTGGAAGGAGGTTCACCATTCGGACCATATAATCGCCATACCCAATCCAATGTGGTTAGCCAAGGTATGTTTGCATATTGTCCACATCTCAGCAAGATAACTCTTCCTACCGGTGTCACAAGCATAGAGAAGGATGCCTTTGAGGGTTGCACTTCACTACGAAATATAGAAATACCAGCAAATATCAGCATGTTGCTACCTTCGAGTGGATGCACAGCTTTAGAGACAATTAGCGTATCGAAAGCTAATGTCCACTATTCGAGCGTTGATGGTGTGTTACTAAATGCTGATGCAACAAGCATAGTGTGGTTTCCATTAGGAAAGAAGGGCGACTATACTCTGCCTGCAACGGTAAACTGCATTGGCGACTATGCTTTCAAAGAATGCAACATCGAGAAGTTCATCCTTCCCGATGCACTAACCAAGATTGGACAAGGAGCATTCATGAATAGCAATATAAAGGAAGTTAGCTTGCCCGATAAATTGAAAAGCATACCTACTGGAACTTTCCAAGGATGCAAAGAGCTGAAAATAGTAAGGATGGGAACAAAGACGGAATTGATTTCTGACTATGTATTCGACAACTGTCCACTAACAGATATCTACATTGATGCTCCTACCCCACCTGTATGCAATTCCAAGGCTTTTGCTACAAGTGGCGAGAACTTTCTAAAGACTTGCATTCTCCATGTTCCCAAAGGCAAGAAGACTATGTATAGATACAACAGCAACTGGGGACAATTCCAACATATCGTAGAACAATAAAACACCAAATACTATGACAAATCCCGAAATAGAAGAGTTAAAATCACTCGTAGAGCAGAAATATGGTAAGCTATTGGCTACTACAACTGACTTTGAAGTATTTACTTTGCAGCTTGAGAAAGCAACTGGCAAGAGCGTATCCGCATCAACTCTGAAGCGTTTGTATGGCTATGTTGGCGATAGCCATAAGCCACGTATCACCACTCTGGATGTGCTGGCAGAATATCTTGGCCATAAAAACTATATAGAATATGTGAAATGGTTGAAGACAAGCGTGAAGTACAACTCGTCATATTTCAAATCGCCTCAGTTAGTGAGCAATGAGCTCAAAGAAGGTGCAAAGATTTGTATAGGTTGGAGCCCTAACCGCTTGCTCAAGCTAAGATATCTTGGTGGTAGCGTCTACGAAATAGAAGATGCAGAAAACAGCAAGCTCATAGCTGGCGACCGCTTCACTACAGGATGCTTTATCAAAGAACAGCCACTATATTTACCATACATAGAGCGCAATGGTGAACGTACATCACCATTCGTAGCAGGAAGAAACGGAGGACTCACCATTATCAAAGTTGAATCAAACGGCGATTTATAGTAGCAAACATGAATAACAACGACTCGGCAACAGAAACAACAAATACGCGTCCGACATCTGGATTTACAACAAACATCAAGGAGATAACAGATGCCGACCCTATGACTGGTAACAACGAGTATAAGAATCTTAAGGAATTCTATGTCTCGGAATCTGGTCATGCCAGACTTTTTACAGCCACAAAATATGGAAAGCGCTTCATGCTGAAATGCTTGAAGAAAGACTTTCTATATATTCCTGTATACCAGCAGGCACTGAGCAAGGAGTTTGAAATAGGACTACAGCTCGAGCATCCCAACATCTGTCACACTATAGAGTTGGAACAGGTAGACGGACTTGGTACTACTATCGTAATGGAATATGTAGATGGCGACAACCTGCAGACACTTATCGACAGACAGCAAATAACACCATCGTTGGCAGAAAAAATCGTTTGTCAGCTTATGGATGCATTGGAATATATGCACAACAAGCAGATTATTCACCGCGACTTGAAACCATCGAACATCATGGTGACACACAATGGGCAGAATGTGAAGATTATCGATTTTGGACTCTCCGATAGCGACTCTTTCTATGTTCTCAAGACTCCGGCAGGAACTTCCGGCTACATAGCTCCCGAACAGCTATTGCCAGGAGCAAAGTCGGAAGCAAGAGCCGACATCTATTCTTTGGGCTGCGTAATCAATGATATTGCTAACGTTACCAATAGCAACAAACTAAAAAAGATGGCTGCACTATGCACCACACGCGATACCAACCTTCGTCCACAAAGCATCAACGAACTGCGTAGCCATTCCTTCAGCTCGTCACGCTATATAATAGCAACAATCATCCTTGCCATCTACTGCCTAATCATGGCTGGCATCATCGTTGCTACTTATTATAATAGGAGTAAGCAAGCAGCAGAAGAAGAAACAGGCATTCAAACTCAAAATGGCGATAGCAATAAATGGAATGACAACAAGATTGTAGACTATCAGCAGTGGTAAGTGGGAGATGTTTTAGTCAACTAACAAACAAATATATCATTATGACACAAGAAACGAAGCATACGGGATATCGTAGCAAAGAATATGGTATTCCAACAAAACGCTACTGCCAATGTCTTGAACTTAGAGACAATCAGGAGCTAATAGCCAAATATCGTGAGGTTCACGACGAAGAGCATGTGTGGAAAGAAGTCATTGAGGGAATACGCAAAGTTGGTATCCTCGAAATGGAAATATATATCGCAGGTACTCACCTTGTGATGATAGTAGATACAGCTCTCGATTTTGACTGGAATACAGCTATGGCAAAACTTGCCACCCTACCACGTCAAGCTGAATGGGAGGCTTTTGTTTCTGAATTCCAAGGCTGCGCCAAAGATGCTACTTCTGATGAGAAATGGCAGTTGATGGATAGAATGTTCAAACTATACTAAGTCTGATAGGCTATAAGAAATGATAGTTTCTATATAGCAAATAGACTTTGCAACCGAGTTGCATAACTTTTCCCATACCTTTGCACACAGAAAATAATAATAAAGCAAAGATATGGGAAATTGTTGTAATACACATAGTGGCTGCGGATGCAACCATAAGCATGACCACAATCATGGACACAGTCATAGCCATGCGCACGATGGATTAAAAAGTAAGGTAGTGCTTATTGGCACTACAATATTATTGCTTATCGGCGCAGCACTGATAGAGCACTTCATGAATCTTGCCACATGGCAGTTGTTGCTTATTTACCTTGTTCCATATCTTCTTATTGGCCACGACACACTGAAGGAGGCAGCAGAAGGAATAATGAAAGGCGACATGTTTAACGAAGACTTCTTGATGTCGGTAGCCACTATCGGTGCTCTTGCCATAGGCTTTCTGCCTGGTAGTGACAATGAGTTTATGGAGGCAGTCTTCGTGATGTTGTTCTTCCAAATAGGCGAACTATTTGAAGGCTATGCTGAAGGAAGAAGCAGAGACAGCATATCGCATTTGATGGAGATAAAACCTGATATAGCCAACGTAGAGCGCAATGGTAATACTATGCAGGTATCTCCAGAGGATGTAGCGATAGGTGAAACTATCGTCGTCAGACCAGGCGAGAAGGTACCATTGGATGGCAAGGTGATAGAAGGTCAATCGGCTCTAAACACCATTGCGATAACAGGCGAGAGTATGCCACGACAGATTACCGAGGGCAACGAGGTGATATCAGGATGTATCAACATATCGGGAGTTATCAAAGTGCAGACCACTAAGACTTTCGGTGAGAGCACAGTATCTAAGATTATAAACCTCGTAGAGAATGCTAATGAAAACAAGTCTAAAAGTGAATCTTTTATCTCACGCTTCGCCCATGTATATACACCTATTGTAGTATTCTTGGCAGTGGCATTGGCTTTAGTACCACCTATATTCTCTGCAGCAAGCTATGCCGAGAGCTTCCCTCTTTGGCTTAACCGCGCATTGATATTCCTCGTAGTGTCTTGCCCTTGCGCCCTTGTCATCAGCGTACCATTGACATTCTTTGGTGGTATAGGCGGAGCTTCACGCAATGGTATATTAATAAAAGGTAGCAACTACATGGATGCCCTTGCCAACCTCTCTACAGTTGTCTTCGATAAGACAGGCACCCTTACTCATGGACAATTCGAGGTAGAAGCAATACATCCAGAAAACTATGATGCCCAAGAATTGCTACACATGGCTGCCCACGTGGAGCATTTCACCACCCACCCTATCGGTGCTGCACTAAGAGATGCTTTCCCTAACGAGGCTACCGATGGTTGCGAGATAACAGAGGTAGAAGAGATTGCAGGTCAAGGCATACGAGCAAAGGTGGGCAACCACACAGTTTGCGTGGGCAACACAAAGATGATGGATAGCATAGGAGCAAAATGGCACAACTGCCACAAGGTGGGAACAATTATCCATATCGCTATCGACGGCATCTACGCGGGTCATATCATTATCAACGACAAGATAAAAGAAGATAGCAAAGAGGCTATCTCACAACTAAAGGCTCTTGGAGTTGGCAAGACAGTGATGCTAACGGGCGACAGAAAGGAAGTGGGAGAACATGTAGCCCAACAGCTACATATCGACGAATATCATACAGAGCTGTTGCCAACAGATAAGGTTTCTCATATGGAGCGTTTAATAAATGAGAAACCCGCAGGTAGCACTCTCGCCTTTGTTGGCGACGGTATCAACGATGCACCAGTATTGAAGCGGGCGGACGTAGGTATCGCTATGGGCGCTTTTGGTAGCGATGCTGCAATAGAAGCTGCCGACGTGGTGTTGATGGATGATAAACCAAGCAAGGTGGCAACAGCCATAAGCATAGCTCGCCGCACTATCAGCATAGCTCATCAGAATGTGTGGTTTGCTATAGGCGTAAAGGTAGCTATCTTACTCCTTGCCACAGTAGGCCTTGGCACCATGTGGATGGCAGTGTTTGCCGATGTTGGCGTAACGGTATTGGCTGTACTGAATGCGATGAGAGCATTGAAAGTTAGATAGAATATACGATAAGAACATTGAAGGCAATACTATATCAGCCTCTCTTCTTTCTGCATTCAGGACAGATGCCACGAATAATGAAGTTCACGCTATGGAGTTCGAAGTCGGAAGGCAACTCCACACATGGCAATGGCATATCGTGAAGACAAATCATAGAATGACAATGCTCGCAATAGAAATGCATGTGCTCGTCGTCATCGATATCCTCGTCGTGGCTATGGCATAGTTCGTATTTCACTCCACCCTCTCCATCTTCTATCACATGCACCAAATGATGCTGTTTGAAGACTACGAGGGTGCGAAATATCGACGACTTATCCAACGACAATATGCTGTATTCCAACTCCTTCATAGACACAGGCTTGCCCGCACTCTCTAAAGCTCGGACAATGATGATGCGATTTGCCGTGGGTTTTATGTCGTGCAGAAGTAGCAGTTGCTCGTATTTGTTTTGCTCCATAATCAAAAAACTAAAATCATACGCAAAGGTATGCGATTTACTATAAACGACAATATAGGAAAGAGTTAACAATATATAACACAACATCTATATGTCGCTTATTATTAGTAATTTTGCAGTATAATTTTAATATGAAGAACAGAAACCTAATAGCGATGCTTGTGTTGCCAGTAGTAATATTATTGCTATTGTTGCCAGCAATACCTCACCATCATCACGATGGGGAGATATGCACCACTATAGAATATTGCAACCACAACCATTGCGCCAACGAAGCTCATTCTCATCATCATTGCGACAATACCACCTGTGTTGCAGAGAGCGATTTCTTCATATCCCAACATCATTCTACTGACAGTAATATTGCTGTTAAGCACGTACTTATATTTGCAAATATCATAGGTAGCCTTGTCTTCGGCGACATGGCTATCAGCACTTGTAAAGCCGAAACTAAGAAGACTTCATTTTATAAATCTATTGGTTTATATAGCTATAGAAGCCTCCGTGCGCCTCCAGCTTTTTAAAGGTAAGAAAGACCTTTGAAAGGTAAAAAAGTAAAAAGACCTTTGAAAGGTAAATAGCTTAAAAAGGCTAAATAAAAAAACAGTAAAGTCATTTATTTTTTAAATCATGAACAAACTTTATATGTTGCTCATGATGATTGCTGCGTTTGCATTTGCAAGCTGCGGCAGTCATAATCATGACGACCACAAAGAAGGTGAAGAACATGCTGAAGGCGAACATGGCCACGAGCATGAACACGAAGGAGAAATAGTAATTAACGAAAAGCAAGCTAAAGAGGCTGGCATAACCATCGAGACTGTTGTAGCAGCACCATTCAGAGCTGCTATATTGGTGAGCGGACAGATTGTTGCAAGCCAAGGTGATGAGCAAACTATCGCTGCCACATCTAATGGTATAGTGAAGTATGCTAACGCTTTGATAACTGAAGGTACTTCCGTAAAGGCAGGTCAGACCATTGCGTCTGTATCTGCTAAGAACATACAGGATGGCGACCCAATGGCTAAAGCCAAGGCTGCATACAAAGTTGCAAAAAGCGAATATGAGCGTGCTAAAGCTCTCGTTGGCGACAAGATAATATCGCAAAAGGAGTTTGGACAGATAAAGATGCAATACGAGACTGCTCGTGTGGCATACGAGGCACAAGCAAAGAACTCTACAGCAGCAGGCATATCTGTATCGTCACCTATGAGTGGATATATCAAGACTCTCTTGGTAGCTCAAGGCGAATATGTTGCCGTAGGTCAGCCTATAGCCATTGTCACCAATAGCCGCAAGCTGCAGTTGCGTGCCGACGTACCTTGCCATCAAGCTCAATCATTGGCAACCATCGGTAGCGCCAACTTCCGCATGGCAGGTAGCGACAGAGTATATAGTCTCGACAATATGCACGGTCGCTTGCTCTCGTATGGCAGAAGCGTTGCTGCTGGTTCTTCGTTTGTACCTGTAAACTTCGAATTCGACAACATCGGCGACATCATATCTGGCGCCTATGCTGAGGTGTGGTTGCTCTCTAAGGAGCAAGCCAACATCATCTCTGTACCTGTAGAGGCTCTGACCGAAGAGCAGGGAGCAAAATTCGTGTATGTACAGATAGAACATGACGCATATATTAAGCGCGAAGTGTCTACAGGAGCTTCTAACGGAAAGCGTATAGAGATAGTGAGCGGACTTAAGGCGGGCGAGAAGGTGGTGAGCCATGGTGCATATACCGTGAAGTTGGCTTCTGCTTCGAAAGCTATTCCAGGACATACCCACAATCACTAAACATAGGGCGATATGTTGAACAAGATAATTAGTTTTTCGCTCCACAACCGTCTGGTGATACTCATATCTGCTGTATTGCTTATGATGGTTGGCATCTACACTGCCAAACACATGGATGTAGATGTATTCCCCGATCTCAATGCCCCTACGGTGGTAGTGATGACCGAGGCTAATGGTATGGCACCAGAAGAGGTAGAACAACTCGTCACCTTTCCTGTAGAAACTGCGGTAAATGGAGCTACCGATGTGCGTCGTGTGCGTTCATCGTCGACAACAGGTTTTTCTATCGTTTGGGTGGAATTCAATTGGGGTACAGATATTTATCGTGCACGCCAGATAGTATCAGAAAAGATAACAGCCATAAAAGATCAACTGCCAAAGACTGTAGGTGCACCAACTCTCGGTCCACAGTCGTCGATACTTGGCGAGCTGATGTTTGTGGCAGTAACCTCTGATACCACTTCTCTCCTCGACCTGCGTACACTTGCCGACTGGACCATTCGTCCACGCTTGCTTGCCACAGGTGGTGTGGCTCAGGTATCGGTATTGGGTGGCGATGTGAAGGAATACCAGATATTGCTCGACCCATTGCGCATGAAGCATTATGGAGTAGGCCTCAACGATGTTAATGCAGCCATGCAAGATATGAACCGCAACACTTCGGGTGGTGTGCTATATGAATATGGTAACGAATATATTGTGCGTGGTGTAAGTACCACAAATAATATAGAGGCACTAAAGAAAGCATTGGTGAAAGGTTCGGGCAACACCGCTATCACCATTGGCGATATAGCGACAGTAAAGGTTGGCAACCATGCTCCTAACATGGGTACAGCATCGCTCAATGGCAAACAATGCGTGATGATGACTGTGACAAAACAGCCAAGCACCAGCACCATAGACCTATCAAGCAAGATTGACCTTGCACTCAACGATGTACAGAAGTCGCTACCTGCTGACGTGAAACTCAGCACCGACGTATATCGTCAGGAGCGTTTCATAAATAGCAGTATCGACAATGTCAAGGAGTCGCTCTACGAAGGTGGCTTCTTTGTGGTGATAGTGTTGTTTATCTTCCTTATGAATGTGCGCACCACATTGATCTCTCTTGTCACCATACCTCTGTCGTTGGTGATGTCGATATTGGTGCTCCATTTTATGGGTCTCACCATCAACACCATGAGCCTTGGCGGTATGGCAATAGCGATAGGGTCGCTTGTCGACGATGCCATTGTGGATGTAGAGAATGTATATAAGCGACTGCGCGAAAATCGCATGAAACCAGAAGGCAAACGACAGCCATTGATAAACATCGTTTTCGAAGCTTCCAAGGAGGTGCGCTTGCCTATCCTCAATTCTACATTGATTATCATCGTGAGCTTCATTCCTCTGTTCTTCCTCACAGGCATGGAAGGCAGATTGCTCGTGCCATTAGGCATCGCTTTCATCACAGCTCTTTGTGCTTCCACACTCGTAGCCCTTACCCTCACCCCTGTATTGTGTAGCTATCTTCTCGGTAGCGGCAAGGGACAGATGCGTGAACCTAAGGTGGCAGAATGGCTAAAGGGTCATTATGCCAAGGCATTGGAATGGGCTATCAATAACCGCAGAGTGGTATTGGGCTCGG
>ENA-OZWP01000360-OZWP01000360.1-human-gut-metagenome-genome-assembly--contig:-NODE-360-length-12596-cov-7.557850_pt1 | contig 12596 bp, 9 predicted proteins | sample MGYA00243535_ERZ654081 | MGnify/ENA primary metagenome ERZ654081 (study PRJEB26926, sample SAMN06165119) | human gut metagenome | biome: ENVO:00009003; feature: ENVO:2100002; material: ENVO:00002003...
ACCAACGACCCCCTGATTAACAGTCAGGTGCTCTAACCAACTGAGCTATTGAAGCGTTTTTTTCTGTAAAGAACATGACGTTCCTTATTTGCGTGTGCAAAAGTACTAACTTTTCTTCATTCTGCCAAATTTTTTGCTGACTTTTTTCGCTTTTTCCCTAAAAAAGTGTATTTTTTCTTATCTTTGTGCCACTTTTTGCCTATTTTATGGTGTTTTTCGCAAAGAAATGAGTACTTTTGTGGTCGAAATCTTCTCCCGAGGGCGAATGCCGTGAAGAGGGGGAGAAAATAACCAATAAGTTGAATCATATACAATTAAATAAGGTAACAATGAAAAGAATACTGTTCTCCTTGCTTATGGTGCTCCTGGCAGTTCCTACTTTTGCCCAGGTTGACAAAGATCATGACTTCAAAGCCGCAAAGAATATGGAAATATTCAATGCCATCTACAAAAATCTCGATTTAATGTATGTTGATACGCTCGATGCTGAAGTTGTGGTCGGAAATGGTATCAATGCCATGTTGCGTAGTCTCGACCCTTATACTACCTATTATCCTGAGCAGAAGATGAAGGAACTCAAGAACCTGCTCACCGGCAAGTATGCGGGTGTAGGTGCGGTGATACGCTACAATTTCCAGTTGCAGCGCGTCTGTATCAGCGAGCCTTACGAGAATATGCCTGCTGCAGAAGTGGGACTGAAGAAGGGTGACATCATCCTGAGTATTGATGATGAGGATATGACCAATAAGGAGGTGAGCTATGTCAGCGATCATCTTCGTGGTGACCCAGGTTCTTCTTTCATGCTGAAAGTTAAGCGTCCAAGTACAGGCAAGACGATGAAGGTGAAGGTAACACGCCGTACCATCCAGTTGCCGTTCTTGCCTTATTATGGCATGTTGGAGGGTAACATCGGTTACATCAACTTCAATTCCTTTACCGAGCAGTCAGCCAAGGAAGTGCGTCGTGCTTTCATCGGTTTGAGAAAGCAAGGAGCCAAGAGTCTTGTCTTCGATCTGCGTAATAATGGTGGTGGTTCTGTTACCGAAGCGGTCAGCATCATCAATATGTTCTTGCCTAAAGGTAAGACAGTCTTGGAGATGAAGGGAAAGTTGCAGCGTTCTAATCATGTTTATAAGACCACGGTTGAACCGATAGATTCCGTTATGCCGATGGTGGTATTGGTGAACGAGAATTCTGCCAGTGCCAGTGAAATCATGAGCGGCAGTCTGCAGGATTATGACCGTGCTGTAATATTAGGTACGCGCACGTATGGAAAGGGATTGGTGCAGACTACCATGGATTTGCCTTATAACGGACAGGTGAAACTTACTACTGCTAAATATTTCATTCCTAGCGGTCGATGCGTTCAGGCACTCAACTATAAGCACGATAAGGGTGGTTATGTGGAGCATGTTCCCGACTCTCTTACCAAGGTGTTCTATACCGCAGGTGGCAGAGAAGTGAGAGATGGAGGTGGCGTGAAGCCGGATGTTGAAGTAAAGCCTGATTCTTTGCCAAACATCGCCTTCTATCTGGCTGGTGCCCGCGACAGTAATGAGGTGATGCTTAATTATGAGGTTGATTATATCGCCAAGCATCCTACTATTGCTCCTGCGAAGGAATTCTCGCTGACCGATGCCGACTATGATGAATTCAAGACACGCGTGTTGAAGGCTAACTTCCAGTACGACCGTGAAACAGAAAAGTATCTCAAGGACTTGGAAAAACTCGCTAAGTTTGAAGGCTACTACGATGATGCCAAGGCTGAGTTTGAGGCTTTGAAGAAAAAGCTGAGCCATAATGTGGCAAAGGATTTGGATTATAACAAGGATTACATCAAGCATCTGTTGGAAAATGACATCGTTTCTGCCTATTATTTCCAGCGCGGTGCCATCCAGAATTCCATGCGTTATGACAAGCAGATTAAGGAAGCAGTAAAATTGCTGAATTCTCCATCAGAATACGAAAAAATACTGCATCCTGTGAAGAAATAAGTACAAAAATGTGCACAATCGATTAAAAATGTGCACGTTGCGAATAAAAAGTTGCATTTTTTTTGGCTAATCACAAAAATATTTGTAATTTTGCAACGTTCAGTGGAATGAGGGGCTCACAAGAGTTCCTCATTTTATTTTAATAAGGTATATATGATTGATAAAAACGTCGTAAAAAAATTAGTTGAAGAATGGCTCCAAGATAAGGAATATTTCTTGGTAAGCATTGAAATCAGTCCCGACGATAGAATCGTTGTTGAGATTGACCATGCCGATGGAGTATGGATTGAGGATTGTGTTGCCTTGAGTAAGTATATTGAGGATCATTTGAACCGTGACGAGGAAGACTATGAGCTCGAAGTTGGCTCTGCAGGCTTGGGTCAACCGTTCAAAGTTCCGCAGCAGTATATCAATTTCATTGGCAAGGAGGTAGAGGTGCTTGATGCCGACGGCAAGAAGGTGAAGGGTATCTTGAAAGCTGTTGAAGGAAATGACTTCACAGTTGGCGTTGAAGAAAAGGTAAAGGTTGAAGGTAAAAAACGTCCGGTTAAGCAGGAGGTTGATCACGTTTACCAGATGGATAAAGTAAAATATACAAAATACATAATTAGTTTCAATTAAGTTATGGCTAAAAAAGAGCAAGAATTGACAGCGAGTATGGTTGATACATTCCGCGAGTTTAAAGAAACAAAGAATATCGACCGTACTACATTGGTAAGTGTATTGGAGGAGAGCTTCCGTAATGTACTTGCCAAGATTTTTGGTAGTGACGAAAACTTTGATGTCATCGTGAACCCTGACAAGGGTGACTTCGAAATTTATCGCAACCGTATAGTTGTTGCTGATGGCGAAGTTGAAGATGAAAATAAGGAAATTACACTTTCTGAGGCTCGTAAGATTGAGCCGGATTACGAGGTTGGTGAGGATGTAAGTGAGACGGTTGACTTCAATAAGTTTGGTCGTCGTGCCATCTTGACTCTTCGTCAGACTTTGGCTTCCAAGATTCTTGAGTTGGAGCATGATTCACTCTACAACAAATACAAGGATCGCGTAGGTCAGGTTATCTCTGGTGAGGTTTATCAGGTTTGGAAGCGCGAGGTTCTGATTGTAGATGATGAGAACAACGAGCTCATGTTGCCTAAGACTGAGCAGATTCCTGGTGATACTTACCGCAAGGGTGAGACTGTTCGTGCGGTCATCCTTCGTGTAGACAACGAGAACAATAATCCAAAGATTATCTTGAGCCGTACTGCTCCAATCTTCCTGCAGCGCCTGTTGGAGGCTGAGGTTCCTGAGATTGCAGACGGTCTGATTGCAATCCGCCGTATCGCCCGTCTTCCGGGAGAGCGTGCTAAGATTGCTGTTGAAACATTCGATGAGCGTATCGACCCTGTTGGCGCATGTGTAGGTGTTAAGGGTAGCCGCGTTCACGGTATCGTTCGCGAACTTTGCAACGAGAATCTCGATGTCATCAACTACTCAAGCAATACCAAACTCTTCATTCAGCGTGCGTTGGCTCCAGCCAAGGTTTCTTCAATCAATGTTGATGATGAGAACAAAAAAGCAGAGGTTTACTTGCAGCCTGAGGAAGTTAGTTTGGCTATCGGCCGTGGCGGTATGAACATCAAACTGGCTTCTATGCTTACAGAATATACCATCGACGTATTCCGTGAGGTAGACGAGAATGAGGCCGATGAGGATATCTACTTGGATGAGTTCTCTGATGAGATTGACCAGTGGGTTATCGATGCAATCAAGGGCATCGGTCTTGATACTGCCAAGCAGGTACTCAATGCACCTCGCAACTTGCTGATTGAGAAGGCCGACCTCGAAGAGGAGACCGTTGATCATGTACTCAGCGTGTTGCGCGCCGAATTCGAACAATAATTCCCTTGCCAGCGAGTGCTTGCAGGGAATCTAACTTTAAAAATAGGAGAATAAATAATTTATGAGCATCAGATTAAATAAAGCACTACGTGAATTAAATATAGGACTTCAGACGGCAGTTGAATTCCTAGAGAAAAGAAAAGACCTGGGAGATGTCAAGGCAGAACCGAGCTTCAAACTCACCGACCAGCAATACAAGGCATTGAATGATGCCTTCAGTCAGGACAGAGAGGTTCGTGATCAGGCTGAGAAACTCTTTACCAAAAAAGCAAAAGATAAGAAGCGTGCGCCAGAGCAGAAGGACAATCGCGCTGAAAGCTTGTTGGAGTCTAATGGACAGCAGCAGTATAAGCCGCTGGGAATGATTGACTTGGACAATATCGGTAAGAAGCCTGCTGCAGAGTCTGTTGCGGAAAAGCCTGAGACTGCTGCCGTCAGTCCTGAGCAGAAGAAAGACGCTCCTAAGGCTGAGCAAAAGAAGGAACAGAAGCCACAACAGGCTTCTCAGCATAAACAGCAAATGAAACAGGAAAATCATCAGAAATCACAGCAGTCAAACGCTCAGATAAATAAGCAGAATGCTCCTCAGGGAAAGAAAGAGCATCATCATGCTAAGAATGAAACTGCACAGCATTCTGCTGGCGCAGCAGACAACAGCGTGTTTACTCTCAAGAGTGAGAAGAAGTTTACTGCTAATGAGCCTAAGGTGTTGGGCAAGATAGATTTGTCTTCCCTCAACCAGAGCACTCGTCCTAAGAAGAAAACCAAGGAGGAGCGCCGCAAGGAACGTGAGGAGAAAATGGCTCAACAGCACAATGAGCGCAAAAAGCGTGTTCGTATCAACAAAGAACGTGTTGACATCAATGCCGAAGCTAAGAATAATGGCGGAGGTAATGGCAACAACGGCGGTAATAACAAGAAGAACAAAAACCGCAACAGAAATAATAACAATAATAATCGCGGCAATAACAACAACCGCAGTAACCAGCGCCAAATCGAGGTTGATGACGAGGCTGTAGCACGCCAGGTTAAGGAGACTCTTGCACGTTTGACCAGCAAGAGTCAGAACAAGAAGGGTGCTAAGTACCGTAAGGAGAAGCGTGAGGCTGTTCAGGAGAAGTTGCAGGATCAGGCTCGTCAGGAGCAGAAGGAAAGCAAGACCCTGAAACTTACTGAGTTCGTTACCGTTAGCGAGTTGGCTACGATGATGGATATCAGCGTTACTCAGGTTATCTCTACGCTGATGGGCGTAGGTATCATGGTTTCTATCAACCAGCGCCTGGATGCAGAGACCATCAACATGGTAGCTGAGGAGTTCGGTTTCAAGACCGAATACGTGAGTGCCGAGGTTCAGGAGGCCGTGAGCGAGGAAGAGGATGATGAGAACGACTTGGTTCCACGTGCTCCAATCGTAACCGTCATGGGTCACGTAGACCACGGTAAGACCTCTTTGCTCGACTATATTCGCAATACCAATGTGATTGCCGGTGAGGCAGGTGGTATTACCCAGCATATCGGTGCATACAGTGTTACGCTGAACAGTGGCCGCAAGGTTACCTTCCTGGATACTCCAGGTCACGAGGCGTTTACCGCCATGCGTGCCCGTGGTGCCCAGGCTACCGATATCGCCATCATCATTATCGCAGCCGATGACTCTGTGATGCCTACTACCAAGGAGGCTATCGCTCATGCCCAGGCTGCCGGTGTGCCTATGGTATTCGCAATCAACAAGATTGATAAGCCAGGTGCTAACCCAGACCGTATCCGTGAGGACTTGGCTAATATGAACCTGCTCGTTGAGGAGTGGGGTGGTAAGTATCAGTGCCAGGAAATCAGTGCTAAGAAGGGTATCGGTGTTCACGATTTGCTCGACAAGGTGCTCCTCGAGGCTGACATGCTCGACTTGAAGGCTAACCCTAACCGTCGTGCAACAGGTACCATCATCGAGTCTTCTCTCGACAAGGGTCGTGGATATGTTTCTACCGTATTGGTTGCCAACGGTACCTTGAAGGTAGGCGACATCGTACTCGCCGGTACTTCTTGGGGTCGTGTGAAGGCGATGTTCAATGAGCGTAATGCCAACATCAAGTCAGCAGCTCCTGCTGAGCCAGCTATCATCCTCGGTTTGAATGGTGCGCCTACTGCAGGTGACCAGTTCCACGTAATCGAGACAGAGCAGGAGGCTCGCGAAATCGCCAACAAGCGTGAGCAGTTGCAGCGTGAGCAGGGCTTGCGTACTCAGAAGCGCTTGACCCTGGGTGATATCTCTCACCGTATCGCACGTGGTGAGTTCCATGAGTTGAACGTCATCGTGAAGGGTGATACCGATGGTTCTGTTGAGGCTTTGAGCGACTCATTCATCAAGCTTTCTACCGAGAAGGTTCAGGTGAACGTGGTGAACAAGGCTGTGGGTCAGATTTCAGAGAACGACGTGATGCTGGCATCTGCTTCAGATGCAGTCATCGTTGGTTTCCAGGTTCGTCCATCTGCCGATGCTCGTAAAGCTGCCGACCGTGAGGGTGTTGAAATCAACACATACTCTATCATCTACGATGCTATCGACGATATCAAGAGTGCGATGGTTGGTATGCTCGACAAGGTGAAGAAGGAAATCGTTACCGGTCAGGTTGAGGTTAAGCAGACCTTCAAGATTTCTAAGGTGGGTACTATTGCCGGTTGTCTCGTTACCGAGGGTAAGGTACACGCTAAGGATAAGGCTCGCGTCATCCGTGACGGTATCGTGATACGTACTGCAGAAATCGATGCCTTGAAGCGTTACAAGGACGATGTTAAGGAGGTGGTTACCGGTATGGAATGCGGTTTGAGCCTCGTCAACTACAACGATATCCAGGAGGGCGACGTTATCGAGACCTTCACTGAGATCGAGGTAGAGCAGAAGCTTTAATAAAGTGAAGAGTGAAGAACGAAAAGCGAAGAATTCATTTGTTTTTCGCTCTATCATATATATAATAAGGTAGGGATGAGTCCTCAGCGGCTTATCCCTATTTAGGGTTAAAATAACGAACGGTTATTCTAAATAACAATGGCAGAAATAGAGAAAGAACAGAATCAGGTTGTCAAGGATGTGATAGACCAGAAATACGAGTATGGTTTTACCACCGATGTACATACTGAAATCATAGAAAAGGGTCTCAACGAGGATGTTGTGCGCCTGATCTCGCAGAAGAAGGGAGAGCCAGACTGGATGCTCGAATTTCGTCTGAAAGCCTACAATTACTGGAAGACGCTCAAGGAGCCAAAGTGGGGACACGTTCACGTGCCACCTATTGACTACCAGGAGATTTCATACTATGCCGACCCTTTGGCAAAGAAGCCAAAAAACCAGGAGATTGATCCTGAGTTGGAGAAAACATTCGACAAACTCGGTATTCCTCTGGAGGAGCGTCTGGCTTTGAGCGGTACCGCTGTAGATGCCATCATGGACTCTGTGTCGGTGAAGACTACCTTCAAGGAGAAACTCCGTGAGAAGGGCGTCATCTTCTGCAGTATTGGTGAGGCTGTGAAGGAGCATCCTGATCTGGTAAGAGAGTATCTGGGAACCGTGGTTCCTTATCGTGATAACTTTTATGCAGCCTTGAACAGTTGCGTATTCAGTGATGGCTCATTCGTTTATATTCCTAAGGGCGTCCGCTGTCCGATGGAGTTGAGCAGTTACTTCCGCATCAATGCCCGTAACACCGGTCAGTTTGAGCGTACATTGATTATCGCCGATGATGGTGCCTACGTTTCTTACCTGGAGGGATGTACAGCGCCAATGCGTGATGAGAACCAGCTCCATGCGGCTATCGTAGAGATTATCGTCAAGGATAATGCTGAGGTGAAATACTCTACCGTTCAGAACTGGTATCCTGGTGATGAGCATGGTAAGGGTGGTGTGCTGAACCTGGTAACCAAGCGAGGCGACTTGCGCGGTGTAAACTCTAAGTTGAGCTGGACTCAGGTAGAGACGGGTTCTGCGATTACCTGGAAGTATCCTTCCTGTATCTTGCGTGGCGACAACTCTGTAGCTGAGTTCTACAGCGTAGCTGTTACCAACAACTATCAGGAGGCTGATACCGGTACCAAGATGATTCACATGGGTAAGAACACCAAGAGTACCATCATCTCGAAGGGTATCTCGGCAGGTCATAGCCAGAACTCCTATCGTGGTCTGGTTCGTGCCACATCCAATGCCGATAATGCGCGCAACTACAGTTCCTGCGACTCCTTGTTGCTGGGCAGCGATTGTGGAGCGCATACCTTCCCATATATGGATGCCCATAACGACACAGCCGTGTTCGAGCATGAGGCAACTACCTCGAAGATTTCAGAAGACCAGCTCTTCTATTGCAATCAGCGAGGTATTCCTACCGAGGAGGCTGTCGGCTTGATTGTAAACGGTTATGCCAAGGATGTGCTCAACAAGTTGCCTATGGAGTTTGCCGTTGAGGCTCAGAAACTCCTGAGTGTTTCACTCGAAGGAACCGTAGGATAGTTATCATAATTCTCGATGAAATCGATAAAAATTGACTAAAATTATGTTAGAGGTAAAGAATCTGCATGCAACTATTGCAGGCAAAGAAATATTGAAAGGTATCAACCTGACTATCAACGACGGTGAGATACATGCTATCATGGGACCTAACGGTTCCGGTAAGTCAACCTTGAGCGCTGTGCTTACAGGTAACCCTCTCTATACCGTAACCGAGGGTGAGGCTATCTTCAACGGCAAGAACCTTCTGGATATGAAACCAGAGGACCGTGCCCGTGAAGGCTTGTTCCTCTCTTTCCAGTATCCGGTGGAGATTCCTGGCGTATCCATGACCAACTTCATGCGTGCGGCTATCAATGCCAAGCGTGAGTATCAGGGGTTGGAACCATTGAATACAAGCGAATTCATGAAGCTGATGCGTGAGAAGCGCGAGTTGGTGGAATTGGACAGCAAGTTGGCTCGCCGTTCAGTAAACGAAGGTTTCTCGGGTGGTGAGAAGAAGCGCAACGAGATTTTCCAGATGGCTATGCTGGAGCCAAAGCTTTCTATTCTCGATGAAACCGACTCTGGTCTCGACGTGGATGCGATGCGTATTGTAGCAGATGGTGTGAACAAGATGCATACCGACAAGACATCTGCCATCGTCATCACTCACTACGAGCGTCTGCTCGATATGATTAAGCCAAGTGTGGTTCACGTACTCTATAAGGGTAGAATCGTGAAGACTGCTGGTCCTGAACTTGCCAAGGAGATTGAGGCTCGTGGCTACGACTGGATCAAGGCAGAAGTAGATGAGAAATAATAGGGAGGATGGCTATGCATTCAGAAAAACAATATTTAGACTTGTATCAGTCTTCTTCGAGAATAATCAAGAAGAACAGTGCTGAGGTGCTCAATGCGGTGCGCGATGCAGCATTCGAGGACTTCCGTCGCTTGGGCTTCCCTTCCCGAAAGATAGAAAGATACAAGTACACAGATATGAGCGCCATCTTCGAGCCAGACTATGGCTTGAACTTGAACCGTCTGGAAATTCCGGTAGATCCATATCAGGCTTTCCGCTGCGATGTGCCTAACCTGAGCACTTCGCTCTACTTCGTGGTGAACGATGCTTTCTATTGCAAGGCATTGCCAAAGGTAGAGTTGCCAGAGGGTGTTATCGTGGACTCTTTGAACAAGATTGCTGCAGAAAACCCTGAATTCATCGGGAGATACTACGCTAAGATTGCCAAAACCGACGAAGATGGCATCACGGCATTGAATACATTCCTGGCACAGGATGGCTTGCTGATTTATGTTCCAAAGAATGTAAAGGTAGAGCGAACTATTCAGGTCATCAATATTCTCCGTTCGGATGTTGATTTGATGGTAAACCGACGTGTTCTCATCGTCATGGAACAGGGTGCTGAGGCTAAGTTCCTCTTCTGCGACCATGCAGCCGATGACAAGAACTTCCTCGCTACTCAGGTAATCGAGGCTTATGTTGGCGAGAATGCCAGTCTCGACCTCTATTGCCTGGAGGAGACTCATTACAAGAACCGCCGTGTCAGCAACGTGTATATCGAGCAGCAGGCTAACAGCCGTGTAAACCATAACGTCATCACGCTTCATAACGGTATTACCCGCAACCGTCTTGACCTCGTATTCAAGGGCGAGGGAGCTGAGTGCTTCTGCAATGGTTGTGTGATTGCCGACAAGAACCAGGTGGTTGATAACAATACGCTCATCGATCATCAGGTGGGTCATTGTACCAGCAACGAACTTTATAAGTATGTGCTCGATGGTGAGGCACGTGGTGCTTTTGCCGGTAGAGTGTTGGTTCGTCACGGTGCCCAGAAGACTATTTCTCAGGAAACCAACCAGAACCTCTGTGCTACGAAGACAGCCCGCATGTTCACCCAGCCGATGCTGGAGATTTATGCCGATGATGTGAAGTGTGCGCACGGAAGTACTGTAGGTCAGCTCAACGATGCCGCCCTGTTCTATATGCAGCAGCGTGGTGTGAGCCGCGAGGAGGCTAAGTTGCTCCTTCAGTTTGCATTTGTCAACGAAGTCATCGACAAGATGGAGCTGGAGCCATTGCGTGATCGCCTGCATCATCTCGTAGAGAAGCGGTTCCGTGGTGAACTCAATAAGTGTGAGAGCTGCAAGCTTTGCAAGTAGATAATATCCTTTTAAAGGAGTTAAGTTCTTAAAAATATGTATGATATCAATCAAGTAAGAGCAGATTTCCCGATTTTATCGAGAAAGGTCTATGATAAGCCATTGGTGTATCTGGATAATGCGGCAACCACGCAGAAGCCATTGTGCGTGCTCGATGCCATGCGCAACGAGTATCTCAATGTAAATGCCAATGTGCATCGTGGCGTTCACTATCTCTCTCAGCAGGCTACCGACCTTCATGAGGCAGCCCGCGAAACCGTGCGCAAGTTTATCAATGCGCCTAAGGTTGAGGAAGTCATCTTTACCCGTGGTACTACAGAGAGTCTGAATCTCGTGGTTTCATCGTTCTGCGATGCCTTTATGAGCGAGGGCGACGAGGTGATTATCTCTACCATGGAGCATCACTCCAATATTGTGCCTTGGCAGTTGCAGGCTGCCAAGAAGGGAATCGCCATCCGAGTAATCCCTATCAACGATAAAGGTGAGATTAACCTCGATGAATTCGCCAATTTATTTACTGAACGCACCAAAATCGTGAGCATTGCCCAGGTGAGCAACGTGCTCGGTACGGTGAATCCGGTAAAAGAGATGATAAAGATTGCTCATGAGCACGATGTGCCTGTCATGGTGGATGGCGCTCAGAGTACTCCTCACTTCGCAGTGGATGTACAGGATATGGATTGCGATTTCTTCGCTTTCAGCGGACATAAGATTTATGGTCCTACCGGTATCGGTGTGCTTTACGGCAAGGAAGAATGGCTCGACAAGTTGCCTCCTTATCAGGGCGGTGGCGAAATGATTGAGAGTGTAAGTTTCGAAAAGACTACTTTCGAGAAGTTGCCTTTCAAGTTCGAGGCTGGTACTCCTGATTATGTAGCTACCCACGGTCTGGCAAAAGCCATCGATTATGTTTCTGCGCTCGGCATGGATAACATTGCCAAGCACGAGCAGGAACTCACTCACTACTGTATGGAGCAGATGCGAACCATCGATGGAATCAGACTTTTTGGTGAACAGGAGGGCAAAGATGCCGTTGTCAGCTTCTTGGTTGGTGATATTCATCACATGGATATGGGAACCTTGCTCGACCGTCTGGGTATCGCTGTACGTACCGGTCATCATTGCGCTCAGCCTTTGATGGACCGCTATGGTATTCTTGGCACCGTTCGTGCCAGCTTTGCCCTTTATAATACAAAGGAAGAAATAGATGCGCTTGTAGCGGGCGTAAAACGCGTGGCTATGATGTTCTAAAGATAAAGACTTTTTAGCCGCATACAGCGCACGTAAAATTCATCATAATTATGTTAGAAAGTCATTATTATAAGGATATGGTAGAGGCTGGCTGCGATGAGGCTGGCAGAGGATGTCTGGCAGGCAGCGTATATGCAGCAGCCGTTATCCTTCCGCCCGGTTATCAGAATGCCGAATTAAACGACAGTAAGAAGCTCACAGATAAGAAGCGCAAGGCGCTCCGCGAGCAGATAGAGCGTGATGCTGTAGCTTGGGCCGTGGGCATTGTTACTCCCGAAGAAATCGATAAAATCAATATCCTCAACGCCAGTTTTCTGGCTATGCACCGTGCCCTGGACCAGCTCAAGGTTCGTCCGGAGGCAGTTATCGTGGATGGTAACCGCTTCAAACCCTACAAGGATTTGCCTTATACAACCATCGTGAAGGGTGACGGCAAGTATCTGTCTATTGCAGCTGCCAGCATCCTTGCCAAGACCTATCGTGATGATTACATGGATGCGCTGGCAGAAGAATACCCGCAGTACGACTGGAAAGGCAACAAGGGTTATCCTACCAAGAAGCATCGTGCTGCCATCAGAGAATTTGGAGTCACTCCATTTCATCGTATGAGTTACAATCTTCTAGGCACAGGTGAATTGAGTATAGATTTCAAGGATTAGAGGCTACAGATTTGATCCTTTAATTTAAAACGAAGTCTGTTTTTCTGTCGATTATTATAAACGAAAAGGAGGTAAATGCCATCGATAGGTATTTACCTCCTTTTCTTGTATGCTCGGCATGAGCTTATTCTAATGGGTGCAAGTCCCTAACGA
>ENA-OZWP01000383-OZWP01000383.1-human-gut-metagenome-genome-assembly--contig:-NODE-383-length-12129-cov-3.405665_pt1 | contig 12129 bp, 9 predicted proteins | sample MGYA00243535_ERZ654081 | MGnify/ENA primary metagenome ERZ654081 (study PRJEB26926, sample SAMN06165119) | human gut metagenome | biome: ENVO:00009003; feature: ENVO:2100002; material: ENVO:00002003...
GGAGAGGCTTTCATGCCGATTTATACATCAAAGGCACAGCTTTCTAAGGATCATCCGTCACCATGCATTGTAAATATGCCGTTTCTTGCAGTCAACAATATGGTGGCAAATAAAGAGTCAAAGATTAATGGTATCGCATTCAACCCGTTCACTCACAATCTGATTTTCAAAAAGCCTCTTGTAGAAAAGATTGAGGCAGTTGAAAAGGCCAGAAGAGAGGGACATCCTACATCACCGACAAAGGGCAAGACTGTACAGATGACAGCAGAGCAGTATGTCATCTTTGAGCGTATGCAGTATGAGCATATTTTCCTGCCGGCAAAGATGTTTGAGGGCGGAAAAGAGTTCATGGACCGACTTGCCGATGAGAAGGAAAAGCTAATAGATGAGCTGTACGAGGAGGCATATCAGCAGAAGCGTATGTATCCATATATGGAGGAGGATTTCTCTGTTATGTCTATGCAGATTTCTGATACGCTTAATGTCACCAGAGTTGATTTCCCGACAAGAGATATGGCTCCAAACTGCGCAATCCGTGCTTATCTCGTGTGGGATGATGCTGCATCACAGGGCAGATATTTTGTAATTGATGCGAAGGGCGATAAAACTACTGAGCTGGCTGAGATTACAGAGGATTACAAGCGTCTTGGATATGGAGCTGCACCGGTTGAGGGTGCTGAGCTTCAGACTGTTCTTGACCTGGTTAAGAAAAGTGCAGAGGAACAGAATTAGAAAAGTAATGTAGGGCAGGATATATAAAGGAGGTCGTGTATGAAGGAGTTTTTAGGCAGAATAAAGGCTGATTTTCTACTGTCATCAGTGCTTTGCATAGCGCTGGGACTGGTGTTTATCATATGGAGAGCTTCGGTGCTCACGATTGTGGCCAATGTGCTTGCGGTAGTGCTTATCATCATCGGAGTGGTCTATATGTGCAGCTATTTTTTGAATATAGTTACGAATGGTTTTTCAGCGATGCTGGGGCTTGTGGTTTTGGCAGTGGGTATATGGTTTCTGGTACAGCCAAAGGTTGTGGTGAGCCTGATACCTATAGTCATCGGTCTGGTGCTCATTTTTCACAGCATCAGGAGCATTATTGAGGCAGTGGATGCCAGAAAATACGGTTACGGAGGCTGGAGTGTCGGCCTGATTTTTTCAATAATCAGTCTGATTTTTGGAATAATCTGTGTGACAAATGCATTTGATGTAATGAAGACAGCCACTGTTGTTGTCGGTATCATACTGATTTTCAACGGAGTATCAAATATCTGGATTACAAGCCGTGCTACAAAGGCGGAGAGCGCCTACAACAAGCAAAAGGAGTTTGAGGCAACGTTTGTTGAGGATAGAAAAGAGGACAATTAAGCAGTAACAGAAAGGCGACAGAATGCGTCGGATGGAGTTTAAGATGGAGAGACCCGGACTTACCAAGGTCGGTGACCATCTGAAGGTAACAGAGAGCAAGCTTCCGACTTCATATTATTACACGATAGAGCATGCGATTGCCATGTCGGGAAACTACGTGGTCAGCGAGAGGCTCAAAAGCCGCGAGGGCGATGTCGTGGATGTGAGGGAGACTGAGAAGGGCTACTTTGTCACGATGGAGTTTGATGAGTAATGACACAGCAAGGTAAGAATGCAATAGATCTGGTGCTCGCTGAGAGCCTTATAGAGCTTTCGGTGAAAAAGCCGATCGATAAGATTACAATTAAAGAGATAACGGACAAGGCCGGAGTCATCCGCCCCACGTTTTACAATCATTTTCAGGACAAGTACGAGCTGATAGAGTGGATTATCAAAACCGAGCTGCTTGAGCCTATCAAGCCGCTGCTCAATGCCGGAATGATCTTTGAAGCGATTGTGCTGATGCTCAATAATATCTCGGCAAACAGTGTTTTTTACAAGAAAGCACTAAAGCTGGAGGGTGCAGTGACGTTTAATCAGATTGCCATGAAGTGCGTCTACGAGATGTTTATGAATATCATAAACGAAAAGAGTACAGGAAAGAAATCCAAATACCGCTGGCTCACACCGGAGGTGATTTCTACATATTATGCGCAGTCGTTGTGCTTTATCACGGAGGGCTGGATAGCCCAGGGCATGGATGATATTGAGCCGAAGGAGATGGCGGAGGCATACATGTATCTGATTACGCGTTCGATGGATGATATACTAAGTGAGCTGTAGAGGACAATTGCCATGGAAAATGACGGCTTAAGCAAGCTCATAAAGCAGAATCATAAAGAGACACCATAAAGAGGCATGTGTTCATATAAATATGAAAATGCTGTGAAAAAGTGTCAGAAATCAAATACAATATCATATATGTGTCATATCGGATATACAAATTGATGGATTTGTATATCTCACATGACAAATCGAAGAGATTGAATATTTATTTATTCGGTCTTTTTTTTTATACTTCAATACGAATAAAAGAAAGAGTGGTGAATCTAATGATTAAATTTGGAAAAGGAGTCGTAAAACATCGTGTGCTGATACTGATAGTTGCATTTGCACTGCTTATACCGTCGGGCATCAGCTTTATCAACACGAGAATCAACTTTGATATCCTTTCTTATCTGCCAAGCCAGATAGAGACTATGAAGGGTCAGGATATCATGGTAGATGAGTTTGGAACCGGAGCGTTGTCATTTGTGATCTTAGAGGATATGAAGGATCAGGACATAGAGACTCTGGCAGATGACATAGAGGACCTTAAGGGTGTAAATGATGTCATCTGGTACGGAACAATCGCTGATTCCACATTGCCAAGAGAGGCAATTCCGGATGAGGTGTACGACGCATTTAACAACAAGGATGCAAACAGCCAGCTCATGCTCGTCACATACAGTGACACAATGGGTTCGGATGAGACAATGGAAGCCGTCAATAAGATGGATAAGATGGTGAAACACCACTGCTTCGTAGCAGGAATGGCAGCGGTCAACGCAGATACAAAGACACTTGTTATGCAGCAGGCTCCTATATATGTCATCATAGCAGCATTGCTTTCAATGCTTGTCATGGGAATTACAATGGATTCAATAATTGTTCCGATGTTATTCCTCCTAAGCATAGGAATGGCTATTATCTATAACTTGGGAACAAACTTTATACAGGGACAGATTTCATACCTGACACTGGCACTGACAGCAGTATTGCAGCTCGCCGTAACAATGGATTATTCGATTTTCCTGTGGCACAGCTATCAGGAGCAGATAGACAGATATGACGGAGACAAGAAGCGAGCCATGGCACATGCCATTTCCCACACAATTGTCTCAGTAACAGGAAGCTCAATCACAACAATCGCAGGCTTCGTAGCCCTCTGCTTCATGAGCTTTACACTTGGACTTGACCTGGGAATCGTAATGGCAAAGGGCGTTGTATTCGGAGTTATCGGATGTGTAACAATTCTCCCTGCACTGATCCTTGCATGTGATAAGGCAATCGAGAAGACAAAGCACAAGATTCTTATGCCGGATGTTTCCAGGATTGCAAGCTGGGTAACAAATCATTATAAGATACTTGCAGTGATTTTCATCGTAGTGCTCATCCCGGCAATATACGGATACACTCATGATCAGGTCTACTATGACCTTGCAGGAACCATGCCTGACAGTGCATACAGTAAGCAGGCCAATGAAAGACTCGACAAGGAGTATGCTATGGGTGCCACACATATCATCATCGCACCGAGCGATATGTCAAAGGCAGACAGCATAAGCATGATAAATGATATAAAGAAGGTCGATGGAGTAAAGCTTGCAGTATCGCTTGATTCAATACTCGGACCTACCATACCGGATGATATGGTGCCGGATGAGGCAAAGGAGATATTTAAAAATGGTGATTACCAGATGATGCTTGTTTCATCAAAATATGCGACAGCATCTGATGAGGTAAACAACCAGATAACAGAGATTAAAAAGATAGTAAAGAATTATAGCGAGGACGCAATGCTTATCGGTGAGGCACCTTGTACAAAGGATCTTATCACTATCACAGATACAGACTTTAAGCGTGTAAGTGCGGTATCAATCGTATTGATATTCCTTATCATTCTCGTGGTATTCAAATCGGTATCGCTTCCAATCATACTTGTAGCGGTCATCGAGTTTGCAATCTTTGTAAACATGGGAATTCCGGGATTTACAGGAACGAAGCTTCCGTTTATCGCGAGCATCGTAATCGGAACCATACAGCTTGGTGCAACGGTTGACTATGCGATACTTATGACCACAAAGTACAGAAAGAACAGATACACCGGAATGGACAAAAAGCCGGCAATCACAAAGGCACTTGCAGATTCGACAAACTCAGTTATCGTCAGTGCACTCTGTTTCTTCGCCGCAACCTTTGGTGTAGGACTTTATTCAAACATTGATATGATCAGTTCTATCTGTATACTGCTTGCACGAGGCGCAATCATCAGTATGTTTGTAGTAGTATTTATACTTCCGTCAATGTTTATGATTTTTGACAAAGTAATATGTGCCACAAGCGCAGGCTTTAAAAACAAGAACCTGACAGCTTAGTAATCTGATTAATCATAAATGAGGGATAAAATACTTTTTAACCCTCATAACATAAAAATATGACCTCAAAAACAAAATCAGGAGGAATAAGACATGAAATTACCAGAATTGAAAGAAAAGTTAAAAAGTAAATATATTGTCCGTGTTGTAGCCGGAGTCCTCACAATAGCACTTGTAGGTACAGGAATCGGAGCAACAGCGGTTTTTGCCGAGAAGGACAGCACCGCAGTCACAGCCGAGGCAGACAGCACAACAGACAGCAGCAAGGATGCTGATGATATAGCAGACAAGCTCATGGACAGCGTATCATTAAAGGATAACGATGCAGACAAGGACGAGAGCGTATATCTCATCTCAGATGCAAACGGCAACGTAAACAAAACAATCGTAGTAGATCACCTTAAAAATAAAGACAAAAAGGATACATTGGAGGATGCTTCAAACCTTTCAGATATCGAGAACGTAAAGGGCAAGGAAAAATTCACACAAAGCGGTGATAAGCTCACATGGCAGGCCGGCGGCAAGGACATTTACTATCAGGGCACAGCCACAGCAGAGCCACCTGTAACACAGAAGGTTACATACTACCTCGATGGAAAAGAAATCTCACCTGAGGACCTTGCAGGAAAGTCAGGAAAGGTCAAAATCCGTTTTGACTACACAAATACCACATCATATACAGAGACAGTAAACGGCGAGAAGCAGACAGTTTCCGTACCTTTTGCAGCAGTAACAGGACTTGTACTCGGTGATGGCTTCGAGAATATCGAAGTGACAAACGGCAAGGCTGAGGTAAGCGACTCATCAAGCGTAGTGCTCGGCTATGCACTTCCGGGCTTAAAGGACAGCCTTGGAATCAAGGACAAAGACCTCGATGGCGATGTAAATATCCCTGAATACATGGAAATGACAGCGGATGTGAAGAATTTCTCAATGCCTGCAGCCATGACCTTCGTGGTAAACGCATCTGATTATGTAAGCACAGACGGAATTGACACATCAGACCTCGATGACATGATAAATGACTTAAAGGATGCCTCAACACAGCTTCAGGACGGTTCAAAGACACTGGCAGAGGGTACTGACACACTTGCTGACGGACTTTCAACATTGCAGAACAAGCTCGGCACATTCGCATCAGGAGTTGGCACACTGCAGAGTGGACTTAAGACATATACTGATGGTGTTAGTACATTAAGTGGTGGACTGAATACACTTGGAAACAGCACAGGAGCCCTTGTTTCAGGAGCAGATAAGCTTAATAGTGGAGCAGGACAGCTTGCAAGCGGAAGTGCAACACTTAAGGATCGTTTGAAGTCATATACGGATGGAGCAAGTGAGCTTCAGGCAGGCATTAATAAATTATATAACACATTAGATGCAGGACTTACTGATAAACAGAAGGCGAAAATTCAGAAAACAGCTGTAGAGAGCGTGCAGGATTCATTCAAGGGAGAAACAGGTGTTACTGTTCAGAAAACAATATATGCAGGACTCCGATACCAAACTGATGATAATGGAAATGTAATAGGTGACGGAGATTTGTATACTAGTTTATACAATGGAACTGTAGGACAGAAATTTGAAGAAAATTTGGATTCTGCATATGCATTAGTGGTAAAGACAGTACTTTCAACAGCTGCCGGTGATGAGTCGGGAACTGTGCAAAGCGATGTTCTTGCACAAACGATAAAAGAGCGCTATAAAAAGGCAAGTGATGCATATGAGGCTGCAATTATGGTAAGTGTACAATCTGGAACATTAGATGAAACAACTAAGGCAGTGTTGAGTAATACACAGTATCAAGAAGCTTTTATTACTTATAATGCTATACAAAATATGTCAGCTAGTCAGTTAGCAGAAGCAATATATGCAAAGACAAATGCAACAGACACTTTAATAAGTATGACAGAGACACAGCTTAAGGAGACTCTTGAATCAGATAAGAATTCTAGTGATATAAAATCAGGAGTTGAAACTGCTCTTAATACATTGGCAACTAAATTGAGTGGAGCTTGTGAGCAGGTTTCCGAACAGGTTGCTTCTAGTGCAGCTATTACTGGAGCCCAAGGCACAATGGATACAGTAAAAGCTGGATTGGGAAATGAGAAAGATGAAAAAACACTTATTGGAGGAGCTGAAAAACTTACATCCAGCAACAATAAACTCAACGCCGGAGCAACAGCACTCAATGCCGGAGCAAGTCAGCTTTCAGCCGGAACACAGTCGCTCATGAACTCAGTACCAACGCTCACAAGCGGAATCAAGCAGCTTGTGGACGGTTCAAATACACTTGTAGCAAACAATGCACAGCTCAACAGCGGAGCATCACAGCTTGCAGATGGAACAAATCAGATAGTTTCAGGTGTTGACCAGCTCACAACAGGCTCTAAGACACTTTCAGAGGGTGCACACACACTTGCAGATGGTATGGTACAGTTCAATGAGGAAGGAATCAACAAGATTCTCGACGCATATAACGGCGACTTAAAGCCATTCACCGACAAGCTTCAGGCAGTAATTGATGCAGGTGAGGAATATCAGACATACTCAGCAATTGCTGATGGACAGACGGGCAGCGTTAAGTTCATATATAAATTAGCTTCAATAGATGTTAAGGCAGATAGCGACAAGTAATTAATTAAAGGATGTTTAAAGATTATGGGAGGCAAAAATGGGCTGGATAGAATATCTGTTAATCGTGGCGGGAAGCTCGCTGGAGATTTTCGTTGCGATGGAATGTCAGGGCTCCCTGATCCAGAAAGTAAATAAGAAACAGCTTACAGCCATTTGCTTCATAGTTGCAGTTTGCCAGTTGTTAGCAATGTACATCGGGTATTTTCTGTCAAGCTTTCTTAATGGGAAATACTCGGTGAAGGATGAAGCACTTTTAGGAGAGATAATTTCTATCGGAATACTGATAGGACTGGGGAGCAGGCTTATAGGAAAGGCTATAAGAAATGAAAGAATTGAGGAGCACTGTCAGGCACAGCTTGACATGAAAAGAGTGTTAAGGATAGCAGGAATCACCGCATTTTATACGGTTCTTGCAGGAATAGCATTCGGCTTTCTTGGTACTGGACTTCTCACCATTATGATAATGGTGGCGCTGCTCACTGTAATCTGTATAGTGGCAGGCATTTACACAGGATATCACTTCGGTTTTGAGCAGAAGACAAAGGTATATATCGTGGGGGCGATACTCTTTTGGGCGGCTGGAATTGATGTGATAGTAAGGCTTGTAAGTGCAAAATAATGCATAGGGCTCTGTTCGTAAGGACAGGGCTTTTTTGCTGTCCATTGAAGTATGAAATCCTTTGCTTGCAATGTCAAAGTAAATGCTATAGAATATTTTCATATCAAATTAAACGCAAATGAGGAGATTTAAAGTTATGAAACAGAAATTGAGAAACCTTTCGGCACCGGCCAATATAATATTTGCCATTCTTGCAGTTTTTATTTTCATTGCACCCTTGCAGTGGAGCGGAAAAGTATTGGGACTGATTCCGGGCATGGAAGAGGCGGATGACTATCTGCTGCAGGCTATGGTGGAGACTGTTGTTTTAGTTATTTTTCTTGGCATCACATATTTATTTGGTTTGTGGGATATCTTTAAGGAAAATGCAGCAGGATGGACAAGAAGCTTATACACAGGTGGATTTTTTATAGTATATTGTCTGTATGCTGTTGTTTCAGGTATTTATTTGTGCTTTTTGAGTGAGCATGGTGATGTGAAGGCATTTTACAACATCATCTTTTTCTTTATCGCGGTCTGCCTTGTAGGACTCGTTGAGGAGCTGGTGTTCAGAGGCGTGATGTTTAATCTGTTGCTAAGAGCTTTTCCAAAGACGAAAGGTGGAATCACAGGAGCCGTAGTTTTGGGAGGCGTACTGTTTGGATTGATGCATTTTTCCAATATGGGCGCGGGGGTTAAGTTCAGCAGTTGTCTGATACAGGTTATTTCAGCAGGTCTCATGGGTGTGCTGTTTTGCATGATATACGCGTCTACACGCAATTTCTGGATGCTTGCCATTTTCCATACTGTTGTAGATATGGGAGGGCTTTTATCATCGGGAATATTTGAGGGAGGCGGAGTGGCCGACAGGATTAATGAGTTTTCGGCAATGAACTGTATTGCATTTGTCGTGCTCGGTATTCCTATGCTTGTTATGCTGCGTAAGTCAAGGCGTATCCGTCTTGAGATGCTTTACAACAATGTGACCATCATAGATGACGAGAGGGAGGGCGCTAAGCTGGCAGTGGTTTCACTGGTGCTTGGCATTTGCAGTATTATTTTCTCGTTTTTTGGCTATCTGATGGGGCTTGGAATTGTCGGCATGCTTGCTTCCAAAATGTCCAAAAAGGCAAAGCAGTATAACAATGCAATAGCAACTGCCGGTATGATTACATCGATAATAGGCTTTGTACTGTCGGTAATTTGCACGATTGGCATGATGGTGCTGTTTGCAAGTGGCATTTATGACAGACTTGTTAATATGTCGATGTTGTAATAATACGAAGCAGACCTTTGAATGTGGTAAAAAGTCTACATTCAAGGGTCATTTTTTAAGGAGAAACCATGAACATTTTACTGACAGCAATAAATGCAAAATACATACATTCAAACCTCGCAGTTTACTCACTGCGCGCCTGTGCCGGGGAGTACAGGGATGCTGTGGAGCTTGCGGAATACACGATAAACAATCAGAAGGATTACATTCTTGAGGAGCTTTATAAGAGAAAGCCCGACGTACTTTGTTTTTCGTGCTATATATGGAATATTGATTATGTGACTGATATTGCACGCGAGTATAAAAAGCTTTGTCCGTCAGTGCCGATATGGGTTGGAGGCCCTGAGGTGTCTTACGAGGTGGAGGCATTTCTGAGGGAAAATCCATACATAGATGGTGTGATGATTGGCGAGGGTGAGGATACCTTTAGAGAGCTGTGCGGTTACTATGCGCATAAAAGAAAGCTGAGTGATATTGCAGGCATTGCTTTCAGAAAAAACAGCACAGGTAATAGTACAAGTAATAGAACAAGTGTGAACAACGCAGGCTGCAAAGCGGATGAAATAGTATTTACAAGTCCACGCCCAATCAAAAACATGAGTGAAATCCCATTCTGCTATGATACGCTTGATGATTTTTCAAACCGCATCATCTACTACGAGAGCAGCAGGGGATGCCCGTTTTCGTGCAGCTACTGTCTGTCATCGGTGGATAAGACACTGCGTTTCAGGGATACTGAGATTGTCAAAAGAGAGCTTAAGTTTTTCATAGACCAGAAGGTGCCTCAGATTAAGTTTGTGGACAGAACCTTCAACTGCAATCATGCTCATGCCATGGAGCTGTGGCGCTTTATAAAGGCGAATGACAATGGTGTGACAAACTTTCACTTTGAGATATCGGCGGATCTGCTGAATCAGGAGGAGCTTGAGCTGATTTCTGATATGAGGCCGGGGCTTATACAGCTTGAAATCGGTGTGCAGTCCACCAATGAGGTCACGATTAAGGAGATTCACAGGACTATGAAGCTTGAGAGGCTTAAGGAGGTTGTGAGGCTCATTCAAAGCGGCAACAATATCCATGAGCATCTGGATCTGATTGCAGGGCTGCCATACGAGGACTATGACAGCTTTGGGCGTTCCTTTGATGAGATTTATGAGCTTAAGCCAAACCAGCTGCAGCTTGGATTCTTAAAGGTACTCAAGGGCTCGTATATGTTTGAGCATGCCGCGGAATATGGTATTGTGTACCATGACAAGCCACCGTATGAGGTTATGTCCACAAAATGGCTTTCGTTTGATGATGTGATAAAAATAAAGCGCGTCGAGGAGATGCTTGAGGTTTATTACAACAGCGGACAGTTTGAGATTACGATGAAGCTTATGGAGTGTATCTTTGACAGTGCGTTTGAGTTTTTTCAGGAGCTTGGAGATTTTTATGAGGCAAACGGCTATTTTGGAATGAGCCATTCGCGCATCAGAAGGTGTGAGATACTGCTTGAATTTCTGGCTTTATACCTGCATGGCTGTGACAGCGATGCTATAACTTCTGTGGTATTATCAGAAAATGCCGTAGATAGAGAGAATACTGATTGTGACGAACATGCCATAGATAGAGAAAATGCCGGAGAAAATACTGATTTTGATGAAAATGCGCAGATTTACAGCATGATTCAGGAGTCACTCATCTTTGATTTGTACTATCGTGAGAACTGCAAGAGCCGCCCGGTGTGGGCCACAGATATAGGAAGCTTCAAGCATATGACACATGCATACTGTAAAAATGGAAAGCTGTCGCATGTGGAGCCGTTCCACTATATTTTTCCGGACAAGCACACGCGAAAGCTGGATGAGCTGCCAAAGTATCATAAGGAGCCGGTGTGGGCGCTTTTCCACTACGACATGAGAGACCCGCTTGACCACCAGGCGCTGGTGGAGTATATAGAATAACAGTAACGCGATATGGCTATAGCGGAGTATATAAAATAACAGTAACGTGAAATGACTATAGTGTTAAAAGCCGGGAAGGTTTACGGACTAAGAAAAATGAGCAACATAGACAATATAAAAAATTACACGGTGATTGACCTTGAAATGACAGGTCTTTCCGCCAAAAATGACAAGATAATAGAGATAGGTGCGGCACGTGTGAGGGATGGCGAGATAGTTGATACGATATCCACACTGGTAAATCCGAAGCAGCATATTCCACAACGTGTGCAGGAATTAACGGGAATTACCGACAGTGATGTGGAAAACGCGGCAGATATGGACGTGGCTGTGGATAACCTGCTTAATTTTATCGGGGATGATATCATACTCGGGCAGAATGTGACATTTGATTACAGCTTTTTAAAGCAGTGGGCGGTAAATCACAAGAGAACCCTCTCGCTGAATGCATATGATACTCTGAAAATAGCCAGAAAATGTCTGCCGGCTGAGCAGTCAAAGAAGCTGGAGGATTTGTGTGAGTATTTTGGTGTGAGCAGGGAAAATGCCCACAGGGCGCTCGATGATGCGATAGAGACAAAGCAGATATTTGAAAAGCTGCTTGTACTGATGGATGAAAAGGGAGAGACGGTGGAGTCAAAGCCACTTGTATACAAGGCAAAAAAACAGACACCTGCCACAGCACATCAGGTCAGACAGCTAAAGGAGCTGATGGCTGAGTATGGAATAGCAGATGTCATATCGTGGGACAACCTGACCAGAAGTCAGGCCTCAAGGCTGTACGATGAATATCGCAGTAAGTATATTAATATGTGTGAGGATGACTCGGAATAAGTTATAATACAATAAGCTATAACACAAATTAATTACCGGCCGAGGCGGTATCAGTCTGTAGGCTCTCAAGCATAGAAACGATTCCATCCCTTGAAAGAGAATTGAGCTGCTTTGCTTTCTCGATAAGCTCTGCAAGCCTGTCAGCTTTTGACATGCTGATGAAGGCGTTGGCTAACAGATTGTATACGTTCTTTGAATCGGCACCCTGCTCCACTGCAAAATCAAGCAGTTCATTGCCCAGCGATTCATAGCCCTGTCTCTTATACACATCTCCGAGCCCACGAGACTACGCTGCATCTC
>ENA-OZWP01000400-OZWP01000400.1-human-gut-metagenome-genome-assembly--contig:-NODE-400-length-11683-cov-3.958634_pt1 | contig 11683 bp, 6 predicted proteins | sample MGYA00243535_ERZ654081 | MGnify/ENA primary metagenome ERZ654081 (study PRJEB26926, sample SAMN06165119) | human gut metagenome | biome: ENVO:00009003; feature: ENVO:2100002; material: ENVO:00002003...
TACGAGATGCAGCGTAGTCTCGTGGGCTCGGAGATGTGTATAAGAGACAGGATAATGGCTGTTTCCTCAATGATTGATGAATATGCCATCGAGGTCATCGCCATCGGCAACGGTACGGCATCCCGTGAGACGGAGGACTTCATCAAACGTGTCGGTATTCCGGAGAACGTCAAGGTGTTCACTGTCAGCGAGGACGGAGCGTCGATATATTCGGCCTCCGAGGTCGCGAGGCAGGAGTTTCCGGATGAGGATGTGACAGTCAGGGGAGCGGTGTCGATCGGCCGACGTCTGATGGATCCGCTTTCGGAGCTCGTCAAGATCGACCCTAAGTCATTGGGTGTGGGGCAGTACCAGCACGATGTGGATCAGAATCTGCTTCGGGAGAAACTGGACAACACCGTGGTCATCTGCGTGAACAGCGTCGGAGTGAATCTCAACACCGCCAGTCCTTACCTCTTGAGTTATGTCTCGGGCATCGGTCCGGCTTTGGCATCGAACATTGTGGAGTACCGCTCTTCGATCAAGGGCTTCTCCTCCAGAACCCAACTCCGTAAGGTCCCGAAACTCGGCCCGAAGGCTTTCGAGCAGTGCGCCGGCTTCCTTCGCATCCAGAACGCCGAGAATCCTCTCGACAACTCAGCCGTGCACCCAGAGTGCTATCACATCGTTGACAGGATGGCTTCTGACCTCGGAGTCAGCACCAAGGAACTGGTCGGAAATGAGGAGTTGATCAAGAAGATCGATCCGTCGGCCTACGTGGAGGGTGAGTTCGGCCTTCCAACGATCAATGATATTCTGAAGGAATTGGCCAAGCCCGGCCGTGACCCTCGCCAGAGCGCCCAGGAATTCAGTTTCGCCGATGATATCCACGAGATAGATGACCTCAAGCCAGGTATGGAGCTGCCGGGAATCGTCACGAACGTGACCGCTTTCGGAGCCTTTGTTGACATTGGCATCCACGAGAACGGCCTAATCCACGTCTCCCAGATGCGTGGCCAGAAAGTGAAACTCCACCAAAAAGTCACCGTCAGCGTCCTCGATGTCGATCTCGACCGCAAACGCATCTCGCTCCGTCTTTTGGCCGGAAAGTAAACCGTTCGGTCGCTGAGCTTGTGGTTCGATGAAGCTCACCAACCATCGAATCACCCAAGTGAATAACTTAGTTAGCTGATTCTGCGGTCGCTGAGCTTGTCAAAGCATCGAAGCACCTCATAGTTCAGTGATGTGCCGTCATGAACCTTAGCCACCCGCGGCTATAAGCGGGAGGGGCCCAGCCTCCGGCTGGGAGGAACGGAGCGCGAAGCGCGGAGGGTTCGTGGCGGCATTTCACTGAAAAGGGATAAAAACGGTAGGCAGGTGCCGAAATGTTAGTGAATATTTGAATATTATTTCTTTTCAAAAGAGAAATTTGATTATCTTTGTAGAAATGTAAGTATAACTAACAGATTACTCATATTCCGTATTATATTATGAGCGCGACAAGAAGTATATGTGACAACAAGGCGGTAGTTTATCTGCTGTCCGTATTGGCCATTGTGCTTTGGGGAATGTCCTACATCTGGAGCGACCGACTGATCGCCCTCGGAGTCCCGATTTCATATTTCGTCCCGTTAAGGATTTTTGTCGCCGGAATCATACTTCTTCTCTTCAACATCCTAACAAAGAACTTCCGCCTGATAGCCCGCAAAGATATCTGGAAATTTTTGCTGCTCGCTCTCTTTGAGCCACTTATCTACTTCTTCTGCGAGACCTACGGCATAAAAGAGACCGGCTCGCCGACCATCAGCGCGATGATCATCGCCTCAGTACCGATCTTCTCAGTAGGAGCCGGTGCCCTGTTCTTCAAAGAGCGTATCTCGATCCTGAACGGCTTCGGAATCGCCGTGACCCTGGCCGGCATCTGTCTGGTCCTTCTCAAGCAAGGAGGAGATGAAGGTGTGCCGCAGAATTTCATCCTCGGAGTCGTGCTCCTGATGATAGCCGTCTTCTCAGAGGTCGGCCACGCCTCCTTGACAAAACTTCTCGCCGACGGCTACAAGCCTCAGGTCATCGTGATGTACCAGTTCCTGATCGGAACCGTGTACTTCCTGCCGTTCTTCCTGACGAGAGGCATCGAGAATTTCGACGCGAGACTCGTCTCCTGGGAAGTCCTGGAACCTATCCTCTGTCTCGCTGTCCTCTGCTCCAGCCTTGCCTTCTCTCTGTGGGCCATGGCAATCAAGAAGTTAGGCGTGGGCAAGTCCAGCGTCTTCCTCGCCATGATGTGCGTAGCCACCGCCCTCGTCGCCGAAGTCATCGGCCGCGAGCACCTCTCCCTCTTCCAATGGCTCGGCGTCTTCATCGCCGTCCTCGGCATCGTCCTCTCCCAGTACTGCTGCACAAAGAAATCTGAAATTTAGTGCCGCCGCTAAAAAAGTATGATAAATCGTACTTACTCTTGCTGGCTTAAAGTTTTTTCTCTATTTTGGGCCAGTCTCCAATTGTATTCCGTGATAGATAATGTACGATAAGTCAACTTATACCAGTAATAATCTATAAACCCGAGTCAACCTAAATCAGGAAAGTACAGAGGGGGGCCTTTCTGTGTACCAAATATACCGGGACGCACCATTGGTACAGGAAATGCACTTCTGGTGTTCCAAGAAGGTCAAGACATTTGGTTCGGGGCAAGGGAAGGAAAAATTTCTTACGCATGGTCAAGACTTTACAAAATGTTTTCAGCCACATATTGTGTCTATGCCCACAGAGGTTGGATAGGACTGAAAGACTCAAGGCCCAAGGTGCAAGATTTTCACGTCAATGTGCCTTCCTGGAGCTTCCAACAAACTTTGGACTGAAAGCATTTTGTAAATTCACTACGAAGAGGCAACACTCTTAATTCAATTCACGTTCATCGATCTTGGCTTGTGGCATGGTCGGTTCAGTTCCGAGTGACTGTTATTCCGGGTGAAAAAAGGGTGGTTAAACATCCAGGTTGGCATTCATGACCGGCATGAGGCCACAATTATTTAAACATCAACACCATAAGAGTTAGTCAACTTCTATATAGCACATAAAGATCTTATCATCCGAGTCTAAATGAACAAGTTGCATTGCCTTTCCGTGGTATTTTACTAATTTCCAACCGGAAACAATCCGGCAGGTGTTGTCATTTCCGAAATTATCACTAATCGTAACATTAATGAGATTATTCAGACGAATGGCGTTGAAAATATTGTAGCTCCTACTATAATCGAAAAGGACAATTGGCTTTACATCCCATATAATGTGAACACCAAACGTAATGAATTGATCAGAAAAATAAGCAATCATCCTGAATTTCAAGGGATAGTTGTTGGTGGAAGAATAGATTGTGATCGGTTGTGCGAAAAGCTAAATATACTTGGATTAAATAGTTGTAAGGACATATATAGGGAGATATTTGGGAATAACCATAATGTTTACTCAATGCCAGTATTTTCTGGGACAAATAATGCCTGTCCCATAAATGAATGTCCTCAACAGGGGGCAATACCTAAAGCTTGTAATTGGAATTGCCTTTATATGGGTGATAAGAAGGTCGGGGCGAGGTCATTCAAAAGTCTGGAGTCATTTTATAGTGGGTATTGGAATAATATCGGGATTCTTCAAGTTCCCCATCATGGCACAAAAGCCTACAGCTATCATAAACTATATGAACCAGCGAAGTTCTGTATAATATCATGCAAGTCTAACAATACAACATATCCTAACAAAGATGTGTTAAAGGATATTTATGATGCAGGTAGTCTCTATTATGTGGTTACTGATGATGCTGGTACGAAGAAAGAATTCAAATATACGTTAGTTCATTAATGACGATATTAATCAATTCATAATCTTAACAACAATGAAAATCAGTAAATTATTATGTGTATTGCTATTTGTGTGTACGATAATAGGATGCACGGAAAAGGAATCGACGGTATCTGTTTCGTCGGTGTCATTGAATACGGCGACAATCGAAATGTGAAAAACCAATGCTGAAAAAGGCTACAACAGGAATATCTTCCAACAGTAAAGGTATCATACCAGAACCATCTTCTTTTTTGGCAGATGTATCTGCCAACTCTTTTCTGGGCTGTAATTTGGCAGATGCATCTGCCAAATTAGTGTCGAAACACTTCCATTCCTCGTAAAAAAGCCTCATATTACGAAGGTTACGAGAAGAAAATCCCTTAAGCCCCGGCATTTCTATGCTGAGTTGACGGCTTATTGTTGATATCGCATCCTTTCCCCAAAAACCTTCACGACTGTTTTGGGATAGGTATCGTCCAATGCCATAGTACAAAGCCAGTTGCTCCTGATTCACACCCTTCAAAGCTTTCGCTTGGCTCTGCAGAATAGCGGTTTTATCTGCTTGACAGCATCATTGTATTGTGTGGAAAGTTTCTCTTTCATACTCGTCAATTATAGTATTATTGGTGGGTGAATGCCAGAGCTTGACCGGAAGGGGAGTCGGGGAGGAGACGGCTGTCGGCGATAACTTGTTTGCCGTTGAGGAACACACGATCGATGACACCACGAAGTGTTGTACCTTCATACGGTGACCAACCGCACTTGTAGGCGACATTTTTTACTGAATATTCCTGCTCAGGAACATTGCGAACCAAATCAGCGTGACTCTTGACGGAATATTCCTGCTCGGGATCGAGGATAACCAGGTCGGCGTAGTTGCCGACCTTCAGGTGGCCTCTGTCTTTTATTCCGAGGATTTCGGCCGGTCTCTCCGAGAAGGCTGAGGCGATTCGTGAAAGACTGATCAGAGCCTTGTCATCGGCGTTTTTCCCTTCGTTGTACAAAGCCGCGGCTGTCAGCAGGGCCGAAAGTGACTGCTGGACTGAAGGCATGCCGGAAGGACATTTCAGATAGTTGTCCACTTTCTCTGAAAGCAGGTGAGGAGCGTGGTCGGAGCCTATGGTGTCGATTATGCCTTCCGCAAGACCTTTCCTCAGAGCCTCACGGTCAGAGGCCGGCTTGATGGCCGGGTTGCACTTGACCCTGCCTTTAAGCCTGTCGTAGTCCTCATCGCAGAACCATAGGTAATTCGCTGAGGTCTCAGCGGTTATATTCGGGTTGTGAATTTTGGCGGCGCGGATCATCTCCACCTCCTCGGCTGTCGAGACATGCAGCACGTGAAGTCTGGTGCCATATTCAATGGCCATCGCAAGAGCCTTGGCCGTGGATCGGATGCAGGCCTTGCGGCTGCGGATCCTCGGATGCTCGCTGAACGGAATATCCTCGCCGAACTTCGCCTTGGCGGCCTCCAGATTTGCCTTTATGATTCCCTCGTCCTCGCTGTGGATCAGAATCGGCTTCCCTTGAATCCTGAACAAATCGGAAAGAGCCTCATTGTCGTCCACGAGCATATTCCCGGTGGAAGAGCCCATAAAGACTTTGATGCCACCGAACTCTGCGCCGTGGCCTTCGGCAAGATATTCCCGGATCATCGCCGCGTTGTCGTTTGTGGCCCCGATGTGGAATCCGTAGTTTGCCCACGAGCGTTCGCTGGCCCGGTTCAGCTTGTCTTGAAGAGTCTCCAAGTCGGTTGTCGGAGGCTTCGTGTTCGGCATATCGATGAAGGATGTGACTCCGCCGAGCAGGGCGGCCTTCGACTCGCTTTCGATGTCGCCCTTGTACTCCATTCCGGGTTCCCGGAAATGCACGTGGGCGTCTATTCCGCCGGCCATCAGCACCTTGCCGTCCAAGTCAATGATCTCCGAGTCCGGGAAAGCCTGAACGGCAGCAGAGTCGTCCAGGTCGGAACCGCCACGGTACCATATTCCCGCAATCCGCTCTCTATCAATGGCAAGGGCTCCCTTTTTGGTGGAAGCCCCTGTCACTATTGTCGCATTGGTAAGTAAGATCCTTGCCATTGGTTATCCTTTACGATGAAACTTTCTGAATTTCAGGCGGATGACACCCCAGAACGCCTCTCCGAAGATTCCTCCGCTCATCTTGGACGTGCCAAGTTTGCGGTTCACGAATATGATCGGAACCTCCGCCAGCTCGAATCCCAGTTTCCAGGCCGTGTACTTCATCTCGATCTGGAATCCGTAGCCCTTCATCCTCACATCGTCCAGGTCGATTGTCTCCAAAGCCTTGCGGCTGTAGCACTTGAAGCCGGCCGTGCAGTCGTGGATCTTCATCCCAAGGACTGTCTTGACGTAGATTGACGCGAAGTAGGACATCAGAATCCTGCCGATCGGCCAGTTCACCACACTGATTCCGTCGCAGTAGCGGGAGCCGATGGCGACGCCTCCGCATTCCGCGCAGGCCTTGTAGAGTCTTGGCAGATCCTCCGGGTTGTGGGAGAAGTCAGCGTCCATCTCGAAGATGTAGTCGTAGCCGTTCTCCAAAGCCCATTTGAAGCCGGTGAGATACGCTGTGCCAAGCCCTAACTTGCCCGAGCGCTCGATCAGGAACAACCTCTCCGGGAATTCCGTCTGGACTTTCTTGACAATCGCGGCGGTCCCGTCAGGAGAGCCGTCATCAATAATCAACACATTGTACTCTCCTTCAAGCGAGAATACTTTTCTGACAATCGCTTCAATGTTCTCTTTCTCGTTGTAAGTCGGAATTATGACGACTTTCCTGTCCATAGTATAAAGTTATTATTTAGTTTTCATCATTTCCTTGACCGCAGCCTCAAGTTGCTTGTCTTCGCCCCTGAGGACGGATGCCGGGTCATTGTCAACCTTGATGTCTGGCTCAATCTGTTGGTTCTCAAGATATTTGCCTTCCTTGAGGCCGAATGAACCGACCTGAGGGATTCCAAATACCATACCATTAATCTGGGTCTCCCACCAAACGGCGGTCATAGTGCCCGGAACCGGCATTCCGATCAGTTTGCCTACTCCAAGAGTCCTGTACGTGTACGGGAATCCGCAGGCGTCAGAGTAGTTGTCCTCGCACATAAGCACGCAGGATGGTTTTCTCCATTTGTTGTACGGCTCGCTGCCGATGTACTGTCCCCTTGGCGTAAACCTTATATATTCCTTGCCGCTGAGGAAGGTCGCGAGGTCGTCGTGCAGCCATCCGCCGCCGTTGTGCCTTGTGTCAACCACAGCCGCGTCAGCCGCCCTGTACTTGCCGAGCAGTTTTGAATATACCGTCCTGAAGCTTGGCGAGTCCATTCCCTGGACGTGCGTGTAGCCCACTTTACCGCCTGACATCTTGTCCGTCATTTCCTCTCTCTGCTTCACCCACCTGCGGTACATAAGGGATGATTCTGAATATCCCGGCTCGATGAACAGCTCGACATCCTTCTTTCCTTTCTTCACAACGATGGCAACCTTCTTGCCGGCCTTGTTCCTGAGAAGACCGAACCAGCTCTCGCCAGCCTTTATCGGCTGTCCGTCAATGGATTCGATGATGTCTCCGGCCTTGATTTCTGAATCAGCGAGATTCAACGCACCGCCCGGAAGCACCTCGGCTATCTTCAGTCCATCGCCTTCGTAATCATAGTCATAAATGGCTCCCAGCCAACCCATTGTGAACTTTGAGCGTTGACTGTAGCGTGCTCCGGTGTGGGAGCCGTTCAGCTCTCCAAGCATCTCGGAGAGAAGATCCTGGAAGTCAAAGTTGTTGGCGATGTATGGCATAAACCGCTCGTAGTTCTTCTTGTAACCAGCCCAGTCGATTCCGTGGATCTGTGGATCGTAGAACTTCTCGTTCACCTGCTTCCAGACGTGGCCGAAGATGTAGTCCCTCTCGGCCTTAGGCTTGAACTCATAGTCTCCCGAGAACGAGATTGTGCTCGTCGCTCCGCTGGCGATCGTGATCTTCGTGATAGAGCTTCCTGTGAAAACATAGAGATCCTTGTCGTCGGCTGACGGTACCAATGAACCGTACACTCCCTTCTTGATCACTTTCACGTCACCTTTCTTGATGTCCATCTGGCAGAGGTCATAGCTCTTCTCCAACCTTGTGGTGTAGAATAACTTGGTTCCGTCCTGGGTGAGATAGAAGTCGCCGAGTCTTCCGGAGAAGCGTGTCAGGCGGGCTGTGCGGAACTCCCTGTTCTCCAGGTCAAGAACGAGTTTCTCAGGCTTCTCCGCCTGCTTGACAGAATCTTTCTTTTCCTTCTTCTCCTCTTTCTCGATCTTCTTCTCGGACTTGTCTCCGTCCTCAAGTGCCTTGGCGATCTCAGCGTCCTCCTTGTCCTGGTAGAACTTGGTCATCTCCTTTCCGTCGAAGAACATAATGTAGATGTCGCTCTCGGCTCCCCAGCTTCCGTGGCTGCGGTAACCGTCCTTGTCTGATTCCCAGGCCATCGCCTTGCCTTTGAGCGTCCATTTGAAGTTCCCGTCGGAATAGCCGCTTTGGGTCAGGTTCGTGATCTCGCCGCTCTCTATGTCGATCAACGCGATGTCGGAATTGTTCCATCCGCCGTTGATCTGGTAGTTGCTAAGGAGATATTTGCTGTCCGGGCTCCACTCGAAGCCCTGGTCGCCGTCAGCGTAGGAGTAATTCACGCCTTTAAGCAAAGACTTTTCCTTTCCGTCCTTGGTCGATTTGATGACCAGTTCGGTCCTGTCGCGCAGGAACGCCACCCATTTCCCGTCCGGAGAGACAACGGGCTGGAAGCATGTCTCGCTTTCCGATGTCACAAGCTCTTCCTTGAACTTGGTGGCATAGGTGAACCTCTTTTCCTTCTTGTCGGTCAGCGAAGTCTTGTATATTCCCCAATGACCGTTCCTTTCCGATGAATAGTAAAGCTCGCGTCCGTCCTTTGAGAAGCTGACGTTGCGCTCCTGCTCCGGTGTGTTGGTGATTCTCTTCGTGGTCTTGTAGTCGGCGGACGTGACGAAGACATCGCCTCTGATCACGACAGCGATCTCTTTTCCGTCAGGGGACACCGCCATAGAGGACGCTCCGGTCGAGAAGGTGAGATATTCAACATCATTCTCGGTCTCGTCCTTCGCCACGGTGATGTCGAGCTTCTTGGGCTCGCCGCCGTCCGTCATTGTGTAGAGGTCTCCGTTCCAGGAGAAGCAGAGCGTGCCGTTGCCGGCCACGGAAAGGAATCTTACCGGGTTGTCCTTGAAATGTGTCAGCTGCTTAGGCTCTCCAGGATTCCCGGTTGAGGCTTTATAGACGTTCAAAGTCCCGTCAGCCTCCGATATATAATAATATGTCTTTCCGTCAGCGGCGAAGACCGGATTCCTGTCCTCTCCGATGAATGATGTCAGTTTCGTGAATGTCCCGTCGCCGGTGACACTGAACCTCTCGCCCTGAGCCGAAGCTGGCTTATAGAGCCAGATGTCCCTTGTCACGGATGACTGGTGGTGCTTGCGGAGCGGATCCTCGTAGCCTTTGTAGTCTTCGTAGATGACCTCTCCTGAGTTGTTCACACTCATAGCCATGAGAGGCATTGAGGTTACAAGTTGAGGCCTGCCGGCTTTCTCGTCAACCTGCCAGACCTGCGGGCTGCCCGGGAATCCGCCATAGACGGCGTCCTGCTGGATGTTTGCCTGGAACAGAACCCTGCCGCCGTCAAGCACGCAGAGAGGAGTCTCGTTACCCGGGTAATCTGTCAGTCTTCTCGGAACACCACCCTCGGCGGAAGTCATGAATATGTCCTTGGAGCCAGCCCTGTAGGAAGAGAACACGATCCTCTTCCCGTCCGGAGTCCAGAGGGGATCCGAGTCATAGGCTTGGTTCGTGGTGATCTGGAGTGCCCTTCCGCCGTTGACATCAACCGTGAAGATGTCGCCTTTGTAGCAGAACGCCACTTTCGTTCCGTCTGGGGAGATCGCGCTTTTCCTGAGCCATTTCGGCGTTTCCTGCGCTGTCATGGCCGTGGCTGTCGCCATGACAGCCGCCGCAGCCAGAATCAATGTTCTTCTTAAGGTCATATTCATTGATATTAATTAATATGTGAGCCGCCCGGGCGACTATTTGACAAAAGTATCAATTTTTACCGATATTTTACTATTTTTGTGACTGCGAAAATGCTAAAATTAATATTCTATAAATATTATGAACAGAATCGATTGTTTTGTCCCGTTCGTGAGCGATGAGCAGGTGGCTGTGACCGCCGCGAACCTCCGCGCCGAGTCCGAGGTCGCCAAGGTTGAGTTCCTTGACGCGGCCATATTCAAAAGCACAACCGGCATCAGGAAGATTGCCGAGTCCGCGGCCGCTCCTTTCACAATGATTTACACCAAGACGACTGAACTCAGCTTCGGCCAGTTCGCCCTTGAGCGCTTCCTTTCAATCGCCGAGGATTCCTCCGCCGCCATGGTCTATGCCGACCATTTCAACGAGGTGGACGGCAACCGCGCCTTCGCTCCGGTGATCGACTGCCAGGAGGGCGCGCTCCGCGATGACTTCGATTTCGGCTCTGTGCTGATCTACAGAACCTCCGCGTTGAAGGAAGCCGTCGCCAGAATGGACGTTGACTATGAATATGCCGGCCTCTATGACCTGCGCCTCAAAGTCTCCCAGAGGGGAAGCCTTGTCCACATCAATGAATATCTTTACTACGAGATCGAGACCGACACCCGCAAGTCCGGCGAGAAACTCTTCGACTATGTGGATCCGAAGAACCGTGCTGTCCAGATTGAGATGGAAAAGGCTTGCACACAGCATCTTAAGGATGTCGGTGGCTATCTGGAACCGAAATTCAAGCATATCGAGTTCTCGGATGATTCCTTTGAATATGAGGCCTCTGTCGTCATCCCTTGCAAGAACAGGGTGCGCACGATAGGCGACGCTCTGACTTCCGCGCTGAATCAGAAGACCACATTTAAATACAATGTGATCGTGGTCGATGACAACTCCACTGACGGAACCGTGGATGTCATCAAGAAGTTCATTGATGACCCTAAGCTCGTCTATATCGCACAGGACAAGAGCTATCACGCCATCGGAGGCAACTGGAACGCCGCCCTGCACCATCCTAAGTGTGGTAAATTCGCCATCCAGCTGGATTCTGACGATGTTTATTATGATGAGAACACAGTGCAGAAGTTCGTGGACGCTTTCTATGCCCAGAACTGCGCCATGGTTGTCGGTACCTATAGAATGACGAATTTCCAGATGGAGACTCTGCCTCCTGGAATCATCGATCATCGTGAGTGGACTCCGGAGAATGGCCGTAACAACGCTCTGCGCATAAATGGTCTTGGCGCTCCGCGCGGATTCTACGTTCCGATGCTTCGTACGATCAACTTCCCTACGACGAAGTATGGGGAGGACTATGCGGTGGGTCTTCGCGTCTCTAGAGAGTACCAGATAGGCCGAATCTACGATGTTGTCTATAATTGTCGCCGTTGGGACGATAATTCCGACGCTTCGCTCGATATCGACAAAGTAAACGCTAACAACCTGTATAAGGACAGGATACGTACTTGGGAGCTGCAGGCGAGAATAAAAATGAATAAAAAAAGTTAAAAATTTTTCAGAAAAAGTTTGCAGGTTCAAAAATAATGTCTACCTTTGCATTCCCGTTCGGAACGAAACACAAACGATCTGAACAGGAATGCAAACAAGTTCATTGAAAAGACTGAAGGAAGTACAACAAGTACCGAGAACGAAATGAGAGCGTTGATTCTTTTTTTTAGAAGAATGAAGTTGTCGGGGTCGAACTGGAAATATGTGTATTATACAAAGAAGAGTTTGATCCTGGCTCAGGATGAACGCTAGCGGCAGGCTTAAC
>ENA-OZWP01000404-OZWP01000404.1-human-gut-metagenome-genome-assembly--contig:-NODE-404-length-11612-cov-7.498832_pt1 | contig 11612 bp, 8 predicted proteins | sample MGYA00243535_ERZ654081 | MGnify/ENA primary metagenome ERZ654081 (study PRJEB26926, sample SAMN06165119) | human gut metagenome | biome: ENVO:00009003; feature: ENVO:2100002; material: ENVO:00002003...
CAGCGTCAGATGTGTATAAGAGACAGATCTAAACATTAATACGCACGCATATACGAGATTCCTCAAAAAAAAATAAAAAAAAGCCTACCCATATTCATTATTTTACAAAGGATATGAGTAGGCTAATTTTGTTCTTAATCCCTCAAAAACAGGAATACAGATTTACATCGGGCATCCCTCTATGTCGTCAATCATATATTCTGCAAGAAGTCTGCCTATGCGATTGAGAGCTTCACGAAGACGCTGACGTGGACAAGCAAGGTTGATACGGATGTATCCCTGACCAGCCTTTTGACCATACATAGTTCCGCTGTTAACCATCACGTTGGCTTTATCAGCAAGAAACTGTGTAAGTTCATCGGTAGTAAACTCAAGAGCATTTACATCTACCCAAGCAAGATATGTGCCTTCAAGACGGAGAACTTCCAACTTAGGGAGATACTCATGGCAGAAACTCTTTAGTTCTATATAGTTGTCGTAGACATAGGCATTCATCTGATCAAGCCAGTCGGCACTCTCATTATATGCAGCCTGCAAAGCCACAACTCCGAAAGGATTAACATCGCAAACTTCATTGATATTGATAGCACGATTTATGCGTTTTCTTACGATTTCATCGCTACAAACGATATTCGCTATCTGCAAGCCTGCAATATTAAAGGCCTTAGTAGGCGACAATAGAGTTACGCTATTTGCGAGACAGTCATCGCTAACAGAAGCAAAAGGAATATATTTATATCCCGGCATCACTATTTCGCAATGTATCTCATCAGCAATAACCTTCACACCATTTCTTTGGCATATTTCGTTCATTTTAGCCATTTCATCGGCAGTCCACACACGACCTGCTGGGTTGTGAGGGTTGCAAAGAACGAAGACCGTCACCTTTTCATCCTTACATTTTTTTTCAAAATCTTCGAAGTCTATGCTATAGCTATTACCATCTCTAACCAGACGATTTTCTTCTACCAAACATCCACTATTAACGATGCTTGAGAAGAAGCAATTGTAGACAGGAGTCTGTACCAAGACTTTCTCGCCAGGCAAAGTTAAAGCCTTCAATGCACAACTCAACGCAGGAACTACAGCTGTAGTATACAGAATCCAATCACGATTGATATGCCAACCATGACGATTGTCAAACCAGTTGATGATAGCATCATAATAAGAGTCTGGCACCATGGTATATCCAAACACACCATGCTCTACTCGCTTACGAAGAGCTTCCTTGATAGCAGGAGCAACTTCGAAGTCCATATCTGCAACCCAAAGAGGTATCACCTCGTCGTTAGCAGCCTCATCCCATTTATAGCAGTTACTGCCACGGCGAGTAGTAAGCTTATCGAAATCAAATTTCTCCATAGTTATTATTCTTTTGTTTTAATAATGCAACTATTAGGTGCCTTTACATTCTCATTGATGGTAACGCTACCGATGAAATCGGCAAAAATATGTCCAGAGACAGGATTCTTTATATTGGTAATACCGCCCTTTATCTTAGCATCGATATTAGTACAATCCTCGAAAGCACGGTCGCAAGCAGAGTCGAAAGTACAATCCTCAAGGATGACATTATCCATATAGCAGAGAGGTTGCTCACCACTAATATGACATCTCACCAATTTCACATTCTTACTGTGCCAAGCAAGATACTCACCATCAAGTTCAGAATCATATACCGTAACATTCTCGCATTCCCAAAAGCTATCCTTGGTTGTAATCTTGGCATTATGCACCTCTACATTCTTGCAGTATTGGAAAACATATTTACTGTCCGACTCCAAGCCATCGACATAGATATTGCTTGAGAACATAAAAGGATATGTGCCGTCATGAAGCTTCACGTTGTTCAATTGTAGCCCATTTATTCGCCAAAAAGTCTCGTCGGCATCATTAATCTCCACACCTTCAAGTTCAAGGTTCTTCATTTCGCGGAAGAACTTCGGACCATCAATAACACAGTTTTTCATCACCATATTGTCTGAATACCAGATAGCAGAACGCGAACCAGGAGCAAAATAACAGTCTGTAATCAAAGAACCGTCTACGTGCCACCAAGGATATTTACCATAGAATTTAGAATTATGGCATTCGATATTCTTACAGCACTTTATTCCCGACTCACCATCTGTGATAGTGATATTATCTAAACACACATCATGAGCAGCAAACAAAGGACGTTCGCCACCAAAAGTCATATCTTTTATTGTTTCCATTGTTATTGTTTATATTTGATTATTATATGTATAGTACAAAGCAAGTATGCCACTTTGCAAAGATACAAAATAATAATAAAGGATGCATTACCTATATTAGCTAAAGATTTATCATTATTTCCGAACAGAAAAAAGATGCCATCAGAAACTGACGGCATCTATAATCTTTTGGCTTGCGCCTGCTAAACTTTCAACATATTCGCCTGCGGCTTTACCAGTGCGACGAATCTCTTCACCATCATCAGAAAGGAAGATATCCATCTGGCGTTTGAACTCATAAGCCGATGAGAAATCAAAGCCACCACCCGACTTCTTCAATCCTTGCGCCTCTTGGAAGCGTTGGTTGTTTGGACCGAATAATACAGGAACGCTCCATACTGCTGCTTCGAGCACATTGTGGATACCTACACCAAAGCCTCCACCTACATATGCTATCTCACCATAATGATATATGCTCGACAGCAATCCGAAGCAATCTATTATAAGAACATCAGCTTTAGCAGCCTCTTCAGGAGTAGTCTGCGTATATCTCACAGCCTTGCGATTTAGCTTAGAGAGAATCTGTGTCAAGTGGTCTTCACCTATCACATGAGGAGCAATGATTAGCTTCCAATCCTTACGCTCATTGAAATAAGGTATGAAGATATCCTCATCAGGTTGCCATGACGAACCAGCCACAAACACTTTCTTATCTTGCTTGAAAGCCTCAACGATAGGCAACTGCTTTGACACCTGTCTGATTTGCAAAACTCTATCGAAGCGAGTATCGCCAACAACTTCAACATCTGTGATGCCAAGTTTTGCCAATAGCTCTCGTGACACATCATTCTGTACAAAGAAGCGAGTGAAGCATTTCAACACCTTAGCATAACTGAAGCCATACCACTTAAAGAACACCTGGTCTGGGCGGAATATGCTCGACACGCTATAGGTAGGTATATTGCGATATTTAAGAATGTGAAGATAGTTATACCAGAATTCGTACTTTATAAAGAACGCCATTACTGGCTTTACAGTCCGCAAGAATGTTATGGCATTACGACGAGTGTCGATAGGCAAATAGCAAATGATGTCTGCACCCTGATAGTTTTTGCGCACTTCATAGCCCGAAGGAGAAAAGAAGGTGAGCAATATTTTATATTCAGGATGCTCCTGACGTATGCGCTCTATGAGCGGACGTCCCTGTTCGAACTCACCAAGCGAAGCTGCATGAAACCAAATATATTTGGCATTTGGGTCTACCTTTTCGCGAAGTAAGTTCAAAGCCTCACATTCGCCTTTCCACATAGTAGCCACCTTCTTATTGAAGAAGCTTGCTATGAAGACACCAAATTGCAAGACATGAATAACCAGATTATACATATTTATATTAGTATCGTTTTCGTGGAATATCTTTATTCGAAATCTCTAAGAGTTTTATTATTGTGAGGTATCGAGGTGTTGATTATTTCAACACTTCGATAGCCTTGCGCATACGCTTAAGAGTCTCTTCCTTACCAAGGAAAGCAGAGATATCAAACATTCCAGGTCCCTTGCCCTCGCCAACGAGAGTAAGACGGAACGCATTCATAACATCGCCAAGCTTATAGCCCTTATCCTCAACCCATTTCATCACAATAGGCTCCTGACCCTCTACACTGAAATCGTCGATGGATTCGAGCAAATCTGCGAGTTCTGTCATCTGCTGAGCAGAATATTCCTTCCAACGCTTCTTACGTGTCTTCTCATCATATTCTGTAGGAGCGATGAAGAAGAATGAGCACAATGGCCACAATTCGCGAACGAAGCTCACACGGTCTTTCATCATAGAAACAACCTTGGTGATACGCTCCATCGACTCGTCAACACCATTATTGGCTACGATAGGAGCAAAGAGCTCTGCTATCTCTTCGTTGCTCTTGCGAAGGATATACTCGTGGTTAAACCAGATACCCTTCTGATAGTCGAACTTGGCACCAGCCTTTGAACAACGAGTGATATCGAAAGCCTTAACAAGTTCGTCGAGTGTAAAGAGTTCCTGCTCTGTTCCAGGATTCCATCCGAGAAGTGCAAGGAAGTTGACAACAGCCTCTGGGAAATATCCACTCTCACGATATCCGCTTGATATCTCACCGCTCTTAGGGTCGTGCCACTCAAGAGGGAATACAGGGAAACCAAGACGATCGCCATCACGTTTAGAAAGTTTACCCTTGCCTTCAGGCTTAAGCAGCAATGGCAAGTGAGCAAAACGTGGCATAGTGTCTTCCCAACCAAAAGCACGATAGAGCAACACATGAAGAGGTGCACTTGGCAACCACTCCTCACCACGGATCACGTGGGTAATCTCCATCAAATGGTCGTCAACGATATTTGCCAAGTGGTAAGTAGGCAATTCGTCGGCACTCTTATAAAGCACCTTATCGTCGAGGATATCGCTCTTGATGACAACATCGCCACGAATCATATCGTTTACATGTACCTCGATGCCTGGTTCGATTTTGAAGCGTACCACATACTGCTCGCCATCAGCAATGAGTTTTTCAACTTCTGCTGCATCCATGGTAAGCGAATTGCGCATCGACAAACGAGTATGAGCATCATACTGGAAATTTTGAATCTCATTGCGCTTAGCTTCAAGTTCCTCAGGAGTATCAAAAGCGATATAAGCCTTGTCATTGTCAAGGAGCACCTTTACATACTTCTTATATATATCACGACGCTCGCTCTGACGGTATGGTCCATGTTCGCCACCGAAGGAAACACCTTCGTCAAACTTGATACCGAGCCAACGGAACGACTCAATGATATAGTCTTCGGCACCAGGAACAAAGCGATGAGAATCGGTATCCTCAATACGGAACACCAAATCGCCACCATGCTGGCGTGCAAAGAGATAATTATACAATGCGGTACGTACACCGCCAATATGCAAAGGTCCTGTTGGACTTGGTGCAAAACGCACTCTTACTTTTCTTTCTGACATATTGTTATTGAAGAGAAATAATAATTTTCTGCAAAATTAATATATTTTCTCGACTTTTGCGATTTTTTTTTGTATTTTCGCAGAGCAAACCAAATAAAGGAGTATAACTTATGAGTTTAATAGGTAGAAAAGAGGCTAAATATTGGCACAACTTGCTGATGAGAGTATGGATTACTGCTCTCACCGTAGCTATTATAGTATGGTTCTTGCCACGCGACAGCAACAGCAAGAGATATAACTATGATGTGGGTAAGCCATGGATGTATCAATCGTTTATTGCACAATTCGACTTTCCTATCTACAAGTCAGAGGATGCGATAAAGCAAGAACAGGATTCGATACTGAAAGGATTGATGCCTTATTATAACTACGACCCTACACGCGAAAAAAAGGAATTGGAGAGATTCAACAAAGATTTTTCCTCTGAGCTAACAGGTCTTTCACATCACTATAGGGCTATTATCATAGACAGAATACATCGTCTGTATTCTGCCGGCATCATGAATACTCCTGAATATAATGCCATAGCCCATGACTCTACAAACATGGTGAAGGTGGTTGCCGGGAAGAGTGCTACACCTATAGAAATAGGATGTATATACTCCACTATGTCTGCCTATGAAGCCTTGCTTAAGGATGAAGAATTGTCAAAAGACCGAGCATTGCTCCAAAAGCTAAACCTTACGAACTATCTTGAGCCAAACCTGACCTACGACAAGGAAAAGACAGAAACTGAGCGTACGGATATGCTTGGTAGTATACCGCTGGCAAGTGGAATGGTGTTGAGTGGACAGAAGATTATAGACCGTGGCGAGATTGTCGACGACTATACATATAGAGTATTGTCGTCATTCGAGCGAGAGTTGCAACGACGCAATGCAACACAGATGGAGCTAACAACGACGTTTATTGGTCAGGTGATATATGTCACTATTCTCGTAATGCTCTTCACGATGTATATAGCATTGTTCCGCAAAGACTATTTCGATAAGCCTCGTTCAATAATGATGCTATATGTGATGATCACGCTATTTCCTATTGCTGTAGCAATGATGATTGAGCACAACTGGTTTAACGTTTATATAGTACCGTTTGCAATGGCAGCCATATTCGCCCGAATGTTTATGGACTCTCGAACGGCTTTCGTTACTCAGCTCACCATCGTTTTGATTTGTGCCGCTGCGGTGAAATACCAATATGAATTCATCATCATTCAGATCGTGTCAGGTCTTGTAGCAATATACTCTTTGCGCGAATTGTCGAGCCGAGCACAGGTTATAAAGACAGCAGCACTCGTAACTGTGAGTTGCTGTGCCGTATATTTAGCACTACAGATGATGCAAGAGACAGATGTACTGAATCTTGATAGCAAGATGTACACCCACTTTGCAGTAAATGGCGTGCTCTTGCTATTGTCATATCCGCTGATGTACCTTATTGAGAAGACTTTCGGTTTTACCAGCAATGTTACCTTGTTTGAGCTTTCAAACACCTTTAAAGGAGTATTGAGAAATCTCAGCGAGGTGGCTCCTGGAACATTCCAGCATTCTATCACCGTGGGTAATCTTGCTGCCGAGGTGGCTAACCGCATTGGTGCCGACAGCCTATTGGTACGTGTAGGAGCGCTATACCATGACATTGGTAAGATGACAAACCCAGCATTCTTCACAGAGAACCAAGCTGGCGTAAACCCTCACGATGCGCTGACATGCAAAGAGAGTGCAAAGATAATTATCGGCCATGTCACCGAGGGTGTGAAGATAGCAGAGAAAGCTAACCTGCCTACCATCATCAAAGACTTTATTCTGACTCATCATGGCAGAGGTATGGCTAAATACTTCTATATAAAATACCAAAACGAACATCCTGACGAGGTTGTGGATAAGGAGCAGTTTACATATCCTGGTCCAAATCCTTTCACCCGTGAGCAGGCTTTGCTGATGATGGCAGACACATGCGAGGCTGCATCGCGCTCACTGCAGGAATATACCGAAGAGAGCATCAGCTCGTTGGTAGACAGACTCATTGATTCACAGGTGGCTGACGGATGTTTCAAGGATTGTCCTATCACCTTCCGCGACATAGCACAGGCCAAGCAAGTGCTAACAGAGCGATTGATGTCTATTTATCACACCAGAATTCAATATCCGGAACTGAAGAAAGAATAAGTGAAATACATACAAGCTATATTGCCTCTACCCCTTGAGGGTACCTTTACTTACTCTGTACCACAAGACCTTGAAGACAAAATCAAGGTAGGAATGCGTGTTGTCGTTCCATGCGGACAGAAAAAGACGTACACCGCTTTGTGTGTAGAGGTGACAGACAAAAAACCAGACATAGGCGTAAAAAATATCAAGTGCATATATTCTGTGCTTGACGATATGCCTATGCTATTGCCACAACAGCTAAAGCTATGGCAATGGATGGCGGATTATTACATGTGTCCTCTTGGCGACATTTACAAGGCAGCCCTACCTGCGGGACTAAAAGCAGAGGATGGTTATCGTCCGAAGACTGAAACATACGTGGGACTAACAGAGAAATTCCACGATGAAATGGCGCTAAATATAGCTTTAGATATGGTTTCGCGCTACGAGAAGCAACAGAAAGCATTGGCAGGATATCTCGAACTGTCGCATTGGACTGAGATATCTGGCACCGCTATTCCCGACGACATAAAGGAGATAACGCAGACGGAACTATGCAATGTTACGCATTGCACCACGCCAACAGTCAAAAGCCTTGTGAAGCGTGGCATATTGGAGATATACCAGAAAGAGGTAGGACGACTGAATACTGATGGCGAGTTTACTCCTCAAAATGCCAAGCTACTAAATGAAGCTCAGCAAGAGGCTTACAACCAGGTGTTGATGCAATTCATGAAAAAGAATGTGGTGTTGCTGCATGGTGTAACCTCAAGCGGTAAGACAGAGATTTACATACACCTTATATTAAAGGCGCTACAAGACCACAAACAGGTATTGTTCTTATTGCCCGAGATAGCTCTGACAGTTCAGATCATGGAACGTCTGCAACGTGTCTTTGGTAGCCGACTTGGTATATACCATAGCAAATATAGCGATGCCGAGAGAGTGGAGATATGGAAGAAGCAAGTTTCTGCTTGTCCTTATGATATTATAATAGGTGCACGAAGTGCTGCTTTGTTGCCTTTCAAGAATCTTGGCTTGGTGATAATCGACGAGGAACACGAAACAAGCTACAAGCAGCAAGACCCTGCGCCACGCTATCATGCCCGTAGTGCCGCTATAATGTTGGCATCGATGTATGGTGCAAAGACTTTATTGGGTAGCGCCACTCCATGTATGGAGACTTATACCAACGCCAAGAATGGAAAGTTTGGCTACGTAAGGCTGGACAAGAGATACAAAGATATTGCTTTGCCTAAGATTGAAGTGGTTGACGTGAAGGATATGACAAGAAGAAAGATGATGAAAGGTCCGTTCTCTCCTCGCCTATTGGAAGCCATTCAGGAATCTTTGGACAACAACAAGCAGGTGATATTATTCCAAAATCGTCGTGGTTTTGTGCCTATTGTGGAATGTCAAGACTGCGGTTGGATACCAAAGTGTGAGCATTGTGATGTGTCGCTGACCATGCACAAGAACATCAACTTGCTGACTTGCCACTATTGCGGATATACATATGCCATACCAAAGGTATGCCCAAAATGTGGCGGCATACACCTTCGTGGACATGGTTTCGGTACAGAGAAGATAGAAGATCAGATAATGGAACTATTCCCCGAAGCCAAGGTGGCACGTATGGATCTTGATACTACTCGCACCAAGAATGCGTATGCAAGGATTATTGAAGACTTTGCATACGGAAAAACGAATGTGCTGATAGGCACACAGATGATAACAAAAGGATTGGACTTCGACCGTGTGCAACTGGTAGGAATACTTGATGCCGACTCTATGCTCAACTATCCCGACTTCCGTGCCTACGAACATTCGTATATGATGTTGCAGCAGGTGAGCGGACGAGCAGGCCGTAAGGGTAAGCAAGGATTGGTGATATTGCAGACTAAGTCGGCAGATTTGCCTGTGATAGAACAGGTGGCAGCCAACGATAGCAAGACTTTCTATGAAGACCTTGATGAAGAGCGCCGACTTTTCAACTATCCGCCATACACCCGACTGATATATGTATATTTGAAGCATCAACACGACAACATGGTGGAGTCGGCTGCATTGATGCTCGGTTCGATATTGCGTGGATGGTTTGGCGAAAGAATATTGGGACCCGACAAACCTGCGGTGGCAAGGGTGAAGTCGATGTGTATACGAAAGATAATGATAAAGCTGGAGAACGGAATCGACCAAAAGAAGGTTCGCGAATATCTTCGTATGGCACAAAAACAAATACTGCAGGACAAGCAATATGCCGCCCTGCAGATTTTCTACGATGTGGATCCCCAATAAATAGGGAAAAGAGAGTATGTGGTATTAGAAATTGATATCAAGACCAACTGCGAATACATTGTTGTTACGAGTGTAGTCAGAGTTATAGCTTAGGCTCTGAGTTGGGGTGAGCTGTACTGTCTCTGATGTCTTCTTGTGCTTATAGAATGTATGGAAATAAGCTACATTCAAATCCATCTTCTTGTTGATGTGATAAACACCGCCGACAGCTACAGAGTTTGAACTTACAACGAACGACTTGTCATCCATATATTCGTCTGAAAGACCATAGTTGGTGTTCTGCCAACCTGTGCTAAGAGTAATCTTCTTTGTTACGTCAACCTCAACACCTGCATTGTATTCAACAGTACCACGGTCGAGCAACTTCTGACGATCGTTGTATGAAGTAGCATGCTTATCGTCAAACCAATGGAAACCAACGTTTACACGCACCTCGTCGATAGGCTTGTAACCTACACCTACAGCCAAGTAAGCAGGAATATCGCCTGCAATCTTCTTGCCATCCTCGTATTCACCGATAGCTTCGGTAAGATTCTTATCAAAATGGTTCTTCAGTGCACCCATAGCGCCTTGTACATTTTGGTTGCTCAACACCATATCGGCTGCAGCCTCTGGCACGCCACCTGCAATATATGAAGCACGAAGGTTGTCGGCAAGGTTACCAATACTTGGAGTCTTGTTTACAGACTTATTCTTCAAGCGCAAACGAGTCTTAAACTCATACTTTGCAGCAAAGTTCCACTTTCCTGTCTTATAATCGATGCCAATGATAGGAGTAAAGCCCTTACCACTCTGGTCACAGCTCAACTCGATGTTAGCAGAATTCTCCTTTGTAGGGTCGAGAACCTTATAAAGAGGCATGTTACCTACGGTGATGTTCTCTACATATCCATAGTAGTTACATGTTGCATATACGCCACGCACACCTGCAGAAACAGCAAGATTGTCAGTAACCTTATAAGCTACAGCTGCAGAAAGACCGAAATAATACTGACGACCATGCATATAGCTATCATAAGAATACTTACCCTGTGTACCGAAAACATTATTTGATGTAAACACAGCAGGGAGGCCAATCTGACCAGCAGCCTGGTCAACTATACCAGCCAATTGACAAGCACCTACGGCTGTCTCTGATACAATCTTCTCGAAAGAACCAAGACCATCGTCGAAGTTACACTTACCACCACCACCTGTGAGGGCGAAGTTTCCTTGGAACGACCATCTACCTTTGTTGTAAGCATACTGGAACGAAGGAATTACAGGTGCAAAAGCCTCACCTTTAAAAGTACGAGGAGTAATAGGATTGTTCACATTATTTGGGAACAATGCATAATCATTCTTAATAGAACGGGTCTGGTAAGCCAACTGCCAGTTGATAGCAAGATGATGACCTTCGTTCATAAATACAACACCCGCAGGGTTGTAGTATACACCATCAATACCGATAGAAGCCTCACGGCTCATCATACGGTTGAAAGCTCCATGTTGATTGGTGTTTGTAAGCAGGCCACCTGCTTGGATAGTGTTGCCAGCAAATACAGTAGAAATGGCAACAAAAACTAATTTTAACTTATTCATTTAATATCACTATTAATAATTGGCTGCAAAGTTAGCACGATTGTTCTCTTTTTCCACCATTATATTATTTTATTTAATATGCGTTAACACTTAAAGATAATAAACATGCACAACCAATCGATTTTGTGCAGATATTTGAACAGAAAAGAACCATCTGATTAATCATGGGGATAGCCATATATTGTAGCAAGCCTGAAAAGAAAGAATTTCTCACCCATTATACTCTAAGCATCTTCATTAAGACACTGTCTATAGAAATAGTTTATGAATTAAAAAAGTGTCTAGTGAAATCAGGAAAAGACAGTAGGCAAGATGGCAAAAAAAGTATTACGTGATACTTGCCCAAGTAATGAGGGTGTGTCAAAACTCCCTGATTCTTAAAAAATCACAAAGCCCTGACTTTCA
>ENA-OZWP01000415-OZWP01000415.1-human-gut-metagenome-genome-assembly--contig:-NODE-415-length-11374-cov-8.094178_pt1 | contig 11374 bp, 8 predicted proteins | sample MGYA00243535_ERZ654081 | MGnify/ENA primary metagenome ERZ654081 (study PRJEB26926, sample SAMN06165119) | human gut metagenome | biome: ENVO:00009003; feature: ENVO:2100002; material: ENVO:00002003...
CAATGCAATTCTTGCTGTAGTACAACAGTAAGACGATTACTCATGCCCATAGGGGTGCTGAGTAGTTACGCGCACACCTTTTTAGTATAATAAATCTAAAAATTTTTGGTTAGAACTCTACTTTCGCATATCTTTGCACTTAAAAAAAGTGGCACATGTGCCATAAATTTTAAGTAGAGGCATCTATTCGAGCAGTCCTTAGGAAGCAAGTAAGCACTGGGAGGGCAGGTTTGTTACCTGCCCAATAACAAGAATGCCCTATACAAACAATATATCCATTATCCCATTCCTTGACCTCTGTGTATCGTTTGAGGCATTTAGGAGTACGAAATCGGATATTACTATTGCCCTATCGAAAAGAAGTCATATCTCCGTTGTTAGAGAGCAACGCTTCTGATGAAAGATTCTTGTTGTCCATATTTACCTCCTTATTTTAAATTATTCAGCATTATTTATTTTTCATTGCCCTGCGTTCAAAATCACAATTCGTGATTGCGCTTTCTTCAATAAGGCCAAAAAGTCTATAAACTTTTCTTTTGTCCACGTTTCCATTCTATGGCCTGTTCTGTCAACCTATATTGTTGGCGAGGATGGTTTGGAATATCAGGATATTTACGCTCTATAGCCCCTTCGTCGAGGGCTGGCAAAATATAGGTTGTCCTAAATCTCAGTCGGCTCTTTAATCCACAAGTTTTCATCATTTCCCCTGTTGATAAATAATCTTCAGAAACAGCTAGAATTAAATCTTTAACTTGGTTCGTACTTGGTTCGTACTTGGTTCGTACTTGGTTCAAATTTAATCCCAGTTGCATCCCCACAGGAGTCTTCATCGGATCGGTTACAGGCCGCACGAATGTCACGCAAATGAAGCCACCGTTGATGCTCCACTTCGGTTCTGGAGCATTCTGTGCCTTGCAAGCCTCCATGATACGGAATGCGCCAGACCCCCAACTTTCAAGGAAAGTGGTGCGGTAAAGCACTTCCGCCATGATGGGATTGTATGGATAGGAGCTGTGTGACTGTTTGATTGTTTCTGTGTTGAGTTGTGGCGGCAATACACCAGGATTCTCAATCTCTATGCGGTCATCATATATGGCAATACTTGGCGTAAGGTTGTACTTCTCGAACTGCCTATGACAAAGGCTGTTTGTAAGGGCTTCCCTCAACGCTTCGGCTGGCACCTCCATATTTTCCTCACGACGGAAGCCAACAATTTTGCCACTCATGTTCAGGTGCTTCAAGAAGAAAGCCATACCGGCATCAAGCAGTTGGAAGAAATTTCCTTCCACCCTTTGGTTGTCGATGAACTCTATCTTATTGATTCCGCGGAAACGAGCCAAACGCAGCTGCATCTGCGTGTAGCCCCTTAATTTGGTGGAAAACAGGGCGGCAGCAGCGTTATTGGGAACGCCATCGTTCATTAGTTCAAGTTTTCTGAGTACATCCGAAAGAGGCTCTGTCAAAGCTGTGGCTGGCATGCGGTTCTTCTCCACGCCGAGCCGTATAGCTCCCCTGATGAGTTTCTCGTCCATATCATCAATGGTTATGTCATCAGCCGACTGTCTCTCCCAGGCATAATAGTTTGGTTTGTTGGCACGCAGCCGTTCCTCAAACATATTGCGAGGCATCAGCTTCGTGGTACTTTCAACCTTATAATATGGGCTACCATGATAGGTATAAGGTGCCGTTCCCCAAACGAATGCTTCGAAATACATTGCTATGACTTGACAGCCTAGTCTATCGGGCACGTCAATGTATTGAATGTCAATCGAAACTGCTGGTTCGAGACCACTCAACGCTTGGGCTATCTCTCTTTGTGTATTATCCGTAACCTTCTGTCCGAGAATCTTAAGAGACTTAGGGGCTACACCGAACACCAGCCAACCGCCAGCACCATTGAGGAATGCACAGGCAGTGTGCATACCATCCTTCAACTCACCTGTAGTTTTTTCAACTCCAAATGTACGTTTTCATCGTTGGCTATAAGCCTTTCAAGTTCCTCTATGTTCATAGTTGCCTTTTTGTTTCTTTGTCTTCTTCATTTTCTCCCGAAGAAATGCGTCATACTCACTTACGATGAGTTTCTTGATTCAATCTTCAGCAGGTCAGTCATCTTTTAATGCTATAGGGGTTTAGAGAATCTGATACCATAGTTTTTCTCTACATCTTTCAGGTCTCTTCCATTTTGTACACAATCACGTATCTCTTTTTTAATCTTAATAAGTTTCAGAAAGAAGTTTTCATTTTTCTTTTTGTCCATATTCTGCCTCCTTATTTTAATGATTTACCTTTCATGCTGCAAAGATAATAATTAAAATGGAATATACCAAAGATCTTTTCGAAAAATTACGTCCGGACGTATCTGTTGCTACGTCCCGACGCGTCTGTCGCTACATCGGGACGTAGGAAATGCTACGTCGGGACGTAATTTTTGCTGCATCGTGGGAGGTTTTTCGATAAAAAGCATAGAAAAACACTGAAAATTGAATAGAAAACAAGCGTTTTTGCTCAATGTTTTCAACCTTTTAGCTCCCATAACGCCTCTAGAACGCCCGAAAATCGCTGTTTTTTTGCAAAACGTGGCAATAGGTGACAATATGGTGATAATAAAAAAGCCCCTTATTGTCACACGTTATACTCTTATTATCAGCTACTTATAATAAGTGTGGCAAATGTTGCAATAAATATGAGAAAACATGTTCATGTGCGTAGAGTATCTTTGTTTCTCAAGCATCTCATCAAAATCCGATTTGTATAAATACTATTGCCATCGTTTCTCCTTGGGAAAATGTTTGAGAGAGATAAAAAGAAAAAGGTGTATCCCTTTGCTCATTGTGTTGAGCAATAAGGATACACCTTTTATAAAATTGATATACGTTTGTTCTGATAGGCATTAAAGTACCTTTTATTTGATGAGTCTATATGAGCTTAATTATTTCCATTACAGCTTCTGCATTTGACTTAATATAAATATTATGGAACTTGGTGTCAGCTCGTTCTCCATGCATTAAGTAAACATAGTATACTTGGTAATTATACTTGTTAGCTAATTTTTTGACGACCTCTATTGTTTGGCCTTTCGATCTACATGCAGAGATTACAAAGTCACAATTCATTTGTAGAATTTCATCTAAAGGCTCTTCGTTAGCTCCTGGATCTCCCCAGGAAGAAAAACCGATATTGCCAAATTCTGGATGTTGGTAAGTTCCATTAAAATCACCTTCTTCGTCGGGATAATTACCTGTTATAGATTTATAGACTTCTCTAATAGATGAAGTCTTTCCTGAGTTTTGTCGCCCTATAAGGCAAATAATAGTTTTCATTTCTACCTCCTATTTTTAAATTTATAATAGTTACTGCAAAGATACGCTTTTTCTCCGAAAGCTGCAAGGAATTAGGGGAAATTTATATAGACCATTTGTTGCAAATAAAAAAAGGGTGTGCCATTGAATGATGACACACCCTCTCTTAAATTTTACCGAGCCCTTGGTACAGAATCAACAGGGTTGCTGTTTCCTATAGGGGGCTTCTTTTATTATTCTCATTCTTTGCCACTCAATGATATAGCGACAGAAGAATACACCTTTATTTACACCTTGTTACCACTTATATTCTGCATCATTATCTACTGGTGCAGATGGTGTAGGGTTGTTTGTAGTTATACCAGTATTATATGCGCTCTCTGAACGTGGAATACAACGATTCATCCAATCTGGAGTTGTAGATATGTTCCAACGATACAAGTCTGGATGATTACTGTTTGCATAGCTACGGATAATTCCTCTTTCGAGTCGTTTGATATCATAACCTGTAATACCTTCTCCCCAGAACTCTGCACGGCGTTCCCAACAAACCTCGTTTTGGAAATTGTTAGCTCGTTTAGCAAAGTATGACTCATTAGTATGACTTCCATATACATATTGTGGGTCACGAGTCTTTGCAAATGCTGTAAGTAATGCAATTCCTTCTGCTTCTCGGCCAGGTTGCATACCTACTGCTTCTGCTTCGATGAGCTTCATTTCCTCAACACGCATAAGAGGAATATCCATACACCAACCTACATATTGGTCCATGACACCTGCAGCACCACCAGCATTCTTAAATTTAGCGGCCATACCTCCCAAGCGAGGCTTGTTGGCTTGCAATAAATCAGGGTAATCAGAATTTACCTTCAAAGCATTTATTTGTCTAGCAGTATCGGTAACTTCGACTTCCTTTATCTCGCCAGTTTCTTTGTCTTCAACAGGAAGCATCTTTGTCCAATTGTCAACCTCGAAATCTACGAAACACTTCTTACGGCAGTCGGTTGCTGGGATAGACTCATACAAGTGGCGGTCGATGTAGAATGGGTAACCATAGTTTGCACCATAACCACAACCAGAACCTTGTTCCGTTGTCATTTTTGCTCCCCAAGAGCCATCGCCATCATTATCCTTGATGTTGGTATTTGTTGAAACATTATGTGTCGCAAGCATCCATGAATCATTTGCCTTGTTAAAGCCTTCTGAATGACTGGTGTATTGAGCTGCAGTCATTACTGTATAACCAGCCTGTGCTAACTTAGCATACTTTTCTGCATTCTTCCAATCTTCCATTGTAAGGTATGCGCGAGCTTTTAAGCCATATACTACAGAAATGTCCGGTGTGTATTTTGTAGTACGCTTATATCCAGTCAAATACTTTTCTGCTTTATCCAGATCTTCAAGAATGAACTTAAATGCTTCCTCGTTAGTCATACGAGGGTTGTTAGTAGAAACTGCTGTAGTAGTCTCTTCTGTTACCTTTGGAATAGTCAAGGCATTCTTGTCCTCTGCATAAGTCTTTGGACTATACATGCGAGCTAAGTCAAGATAGAACATGGCCCTCATAGCATAAGCTTGACCTACACCTGCCTTTTGTTCATCATTTGGCTCACCTTTTGGATATGCAATAACGATATTGCAGTTTTTAATCCACAAGTAATAGTATGTCCAAGGCATTTGGCACATTGCATAGTTAGGACCAAGACTTACGCTACCAGAATACCATGTTGAAAACCATTCATTTCCAGAACAGTCTACAGGAACAATATCTTGGCCCATGATATCATTCTGAATAAGAATAGAAGGGTATCCCCAGTCGTTGGCATACTGGCTAGCACCACTATATGTATATTCGCCAGAGATGTTAGAGGTGATGGCATCTACCAAAGAAGAGAAAGCTTTTGGAGCATCCTCTAACTCTTCTTGACTTACATAATTTTTTTCTACATCAAATTCCTTCATACAGCTTGTAAATGATGTAACCATCAAAGATGCTGCAATGAATTTAATTATATTTTTATTCATATTGTCTTCATTTAAATCATTAAACAACTACATGTTAAAATGTAATCTGAATGCCTCCTGATATGTTGCGAGTTGGTGAATAAGAACCATAAGTACTAGATCCATCGTAAGAGAAACGAGGGTCAAGTCCCTTTCTAGCAGACCAGAAACAGAGGTTCTCTCCCATGACATAAACACGCAACTTTGACAACAATGGAATCAAACCCTTTGGGAATGTATAGCCCACTGAGAATGACTGGAAGTTGAGGTAGCTTGCACTTTCTAAGAAGCGATCACTCTTTGCAATTGCATATTTGTCACCATATTGGAAACGAGGAATGTTGGATGATGTGTTCTCAGGACTCCAAGACTTATATATATCCTTGTGTATACCAAGACCATATCCTGCACTTGAAGAGTTGTCCATAAGAGAGGCATAGCCACTGTCGTAAACCTTACCACCAAGCTGGAAATCGAATATTACTGAAGCATCAAAGCCTTTATAGCTGAAGTTTGTACTGAATCCACCAAATACTTTTGGTAACAATGAACCTATCTCATAATAAGTTGCCTTAGAGTAATCAGTTGTGGTTGAACTCATATTTTTGCCTGGGCGAGTTCCGCTATTTGCTTCCTGCAATTCATCGTCTACCCAATAGAGGGCCTGACCATCCTCACTAACACCTGCATACTTTGGTAAGAAAGCGTTGTAAAGTGGACCACCTTCTCTATCCCAATAAGTGAATGAATGGGTTGCGTTTGGCTCAGAGAATCCACCATAATCCTTTGTCTTTGATTCTGGTAGTTTAAGAATCTTGGTTGAGTTATGGGACATATTTAGACTAACAGACCAATCTAAATCGCGAGTGCGGATTATTGAACCTGTTAATGACACCTCAATACCATTATTTCGGATATCTCCAACGTTTCCATAATAACCTCGAGAACCATTAGTCTCTGGAATTGACAACCAGAAGAGCAAATCAGATGTTTTCTTAGAATAGAAATCTACAGTTCCACTCAGTCTGTTCTTGAAAAGAGAAAATTCAACACCCACATTGAGGTTGTTGGTCGTTTCCCACGTGATATCTTCATTACCTACTCGATAGAAGGAAGGAGATATGTTTGTGGTTCCCGCAATGGTGAGTTTGTAAAGATTGGTGTATGCGAAATTGCCAATATTATCATTACCTTGTTGACCATAAGATGCCTTAACTTTCAAATTGTCTACCCAAGAAGCATTGAACCAATCCTCTTTGCTGATAATCCAGGCACCACCTATTGACCAGAAGTCACCCCAGCGGTGATTCTTGGCAAAGTAAGAAGAACCATCACGACGATAAGATGCAGATGCGAAGTATTTGTCGTCATAGTTATACTGTGCACGACCAAAGAAGCCCTCTACATTGTAGTTGTCTTGGTATGAAGTATTGCTGTATGGATTCGCATAAGCATAGAGTTCCTGAATGTAAGGTGAGAACTCATAGCGGGCATTTCCTTCAAGATATTTAACATTCTGTCGATAGTACTCATGGCCTGCCAAAACATCAACATTATGTTTGCCAAACTGTTTGAGGAATGTAAGAGTCTGTACGTTGTTTGTTCTCAAATTAGCAGTGTTGCTTTTTTTCAATGTTCCATTTGCACCTGCATTAGGACCCTCGAAAGAGTTCAAATAGTCGTTCAAGTCATATACATTGTAAGTGACAGTGCTAGAGAGATTCAATTTCAACCAGTCAGTGAAGCTGATGTCAGCAGAGATATTCGCATTAAGCTGATTCATTCCCTGCTTCCATTGGTTATACTGGTTGGCCGCAATAGGGTTACCTGTAGCCATGTATGGACGTGTCATACCATAGCAAGCAGGTGTACCATAGTCGTATCTCTTATGTCCATATTCATCTGTCAAGATATATGGATTACCATTTGAGTCAACGCCACGAACATAAAGCGGATAGATAGGAGCTATTCTTGATACAAAATAGAACATGTTGGCAGATGAGCCAGTTTCAGAACTCAAGTTCGGATTCTGTTCTGTATCTGAATGTACAAATTGTGCATTAGCTGCAAGCTTCAACCATTTTTTTGCTTGGTAATCAGCCTTGATACGTCCGCTATAACGCTTATAACTAGAATTCTGGATTACACCATTGTCATCCAGATAACCTAGACTTGCATAAAAAGAACCGCGATCCATAGAGCCTCTTGCGCTAATATTATATTCCTGACGGAAAGAATTCTTGTAAGCAGCGTCTGCCCAGTTGTCTGGAGTCAGATAACGAGTCTCACCATTAACTGTTAGTGTTCTACCCAGTGTGGCATTTGGATTTAATTTTCCATCAGTACCAATCAAAAGTTCATTTTCTGGTAATGTGAAACAGTTGTATTTCAAAGTATTAAGCAAAACATTGTTTGCCCAAACGTTTGCGCTTGCAGCATCCTTTCCGTTAGCCAATGCGTAGTTGTTGTACTGCATATAGGCAGCCTCATAATACTGACCTGGGTCACGAATTACATCATATTCAGGAATTGCACGTGAGTTAGAACCCCACTTCATATCAACAGTTACTTCTGCATCCTTGTTCTTGCCACTCTTTGTTGTGATAAGAATAACACCTGCAGCACCACGAGCACCATAAAGTGCAGCTGATGCAGCGTCCTTCAATACAGTGACAGATTCAATATCTTCTGATGGTAGAGAAGAAAGGTTTCCTGGATAAGGAGCACCATCAACGATTACCAATGGGTCAGTAGCTGCATACATAGAAGCAATACCACGAATATTGACACCATTGTTGTCTGAACCTGGCTGGCCAGATGAACCACGCAACTGAAGACCAGGTACAGAACCTACCAAAGCGTCTGTTACGTTGGTAGAAATCTTCTTTGAAAGTTCTTCAGAACTTACTACGGCTGCTGAACCGGTAAATGCACTTTTCTTAGCAGTACCGAAGGCAACAACCATAACTTCATCCAATGCGTGATTGTCTGGGTCAAGAACAATTTTCATGTTCTTGGCAGCCTTTACAGTCTTACTGATCATACCGATGTAAGAAATCTCCAACTTGGCATTTGCTGGAGCAGCCAGTGAGAAATTACCGTCAACATCGGTAATAGTACCGGTTTGTGTACCAGCAACTTTGATAGAGGCACCTATGACTGGGCTTCCATCCTCAGAAGAGGTAATAGTACCGGAAACTTGAGTTTGCGCCAACGCCATTCCTAAACTAAGGAAGAGGCAGGCAATAAACGTCATGAGTCTTTTTTCCATAAATCTCTCTCGTTTAATTAATTAATAAATATATAATGTTTTATATTTCTTTCTCACTACATATCCTCCCAACTTTTATTGAGCGTGGGGGCTCATTTCTTGTTTCCAACTCTTATCCCGAACTGGTGGGGGTGGGTATGTTGCCATACCTTAATTATATATATAGGGAAGTATCTCAAACTTCACTAAATTTTAATAATATTTTTAATCGGCTGCAAAATTAAGCATTTTTTAGGAAATAACCAAACTTTTTTCTAGAAAAGTTGCACTTTGCTCGACATTTTATTATAAATATGCGGTTTTTATACACATTTGCTTATGAAAAACAAGCGAAAGCGGCAGTTTTGTCAAAAACTGCCGCTTTCGCTGAAATACTAACTTCCTGCCTTTAATTCTTTGTCTAGAACAAAGAGCATATAGAGGGGGATGTTGATGGTTTTTGAACTGTTGTTTCTCTCGTATGGCAAGAGACTGGTGCGAACCAACTTGTCTTGCACCTTCCAGTATGAGTGGCTTCCTTCCGTGACTGTCTTTCCATTTTAACAATTGGGATATAAGTAGTCTTTCCATACGCTAAAAATATGTTTTGGCAAAGATACTAATAAACAGTGAATTACGCAAGTAAAATCACATTTTCCTAAGGACTTTTAAGTATATTTATCACATTTTCCTAAGGACTTTTCTGTTAAATCATCACATTTTCCTAAGGAGTTTTGACAGGAAATCCCACATTTTTCAAAACAAGTCGTCTCCTGTTACCTGTCTGTTGATCTTTCTTGCATACATATTATTATACAGTCCATGAGGGGTGACAAAAGTTGGTATGAGCGTCTTGGTGGTCTTCGTCACTTTCTTGAAAACCTTCAGGCGGTGTGCCAGATGGGCATCGTATGCCTTGCTGATTTCATATTCCCCATTGCAATATTTCATCTCGCAGATAGAGATGGATTTATCCGAGCGGTCTATCAGCAGGTCAATCTGTGTTCCACGTTTCAGGTCTTCGTCTGCCTCCTCGTCTGCCATAACTTTGGCAGTAGGTCGGTACGACCATGAACAAGGGGTATTGATGCTGCCATCTATGCCCAAAGCTCTGATAATTTCGTTGATGTGGTGAAGGCATACGATTTCAAAGGCATGACCGCACCATGATTCATACTCTGCAGTGGTTTGCATCTTGACCCAATAGTTGTCGAGGAATGCCCCCTTATTATGCATGAATTTGAAATAAAACAGGCAGAAAGGATCTATGAGCTGATACATCATATCTTTCTTCGACTTGCCGAAAGGAGTATAACTGCGGATGAAATCACATTGCTCAAGTTCTTTGAGTATCTGGCTGAACCTTCCGTTGTTTGCCAGTCCCGTGGCGTCCAGCAGATCTTGTCGGGTCATTCCTTTGCCTTTGCTTTTCAGGGCTTTAATTATGGCAAGATGGTTGTCGGCTTTCTTGAAGAGCGAACTGAACAGACGGTCAAACTCTTCGGTGAGTTCGCCGCCACGGGTGAAGCAAAGCTGCTGGATATTCTGTGCCACACTTTTGTTGTTTTCGAAAAGAGACAGGTAATAAGCTACACCGCCCATTGCCATATAGCACTCAATGATTTCCGGGCGCTCATAATAAAAACCCTGTGCTTTGAAATACTCTTCTACTTCATGCAGTTTGAAGGGAGAGAGCAGAATGTTGTGAGTAATGCGGTTATGGAGCCCTCCCCGTGAATTGATAACCTGGTTGAGCATCCAGGTGGTAGCACTTCCACAGGCTATCAGTTTGATGTCGCTGCGGTATGATGCCCAGTCGTTCCAGAAATGTTCCAGTGCACTGATGAAGTGGGAGGCATACGTGTCGAACCAGGGAAGTTCATCGAAGAAGATGATTTTTGTTCCTTCTGGCATTTTTTCCAATGCTTTCTGCAGAAGCCGGAATGCTTCCGGCCAATTAGAAGCATCAGTTTCTATGCCTAACTGGTCGTTGAGTGCGAAGCTGAAACTCGCAAGTTGCTCCTTGGTTGTAACATTGTCTTTGCCTGTAATGCGGAATGTAAACCTGTTTTCGAACAGTTCTTTTACAAGAAAAGTCTTGCCTACACGGCGTCTGCCATAGATGGCTATAAATTCTGATTTGCGGCTTGAAATATAGTTTTCAAGCTTTCCAATCTCTTGTTCTCTGCCTATAATATTCTCCTTCATATCTATCTCATATTAGTGAAACCTGTCGCAAAGTTACAAAAAATATGAGATTACGACAACTTTTAAACGAGAAATCTGTCGTAATCTCGATAAAAAAGTGAGATTACGACAGATTTTAATGATTTTTCTCTATTTAATTACTTGTCTACGGTAGAAGAAACATTGTTCTTCTCGTAGAAAGCTTTGTATTCTTCACCACCATACTTCAGACCAAGATCTTCACCGGCGATACCATCTCAGAAGCCCTTGTAAGCCCACTTGCCCTTGTAGTCCTTGTCGAAGAGGTTAGGCACCTGACCCTTGAGCCAGTATTCGTGTTCAGCCTCGTTGTCTGACAGACTCCAGATGGTGATACTGCTCTGCTGAGCCTCTGGCACATTTGCCTTGTAGCTCTCCACAATCATGCGGTTGGTATCCTCAGGGATAGGAGTGAAGGTGAATTCGCATTTTACCCAGTCGGTACCTACGTTGAAGGTATTCCTTTTTGTTTCATATTATAATAAAGGTACAATAAGAAGAGGGTGTGTCATAAGTCTGTGACGCACCCTTTTTTTTTGTGTGTTTCTATATATTCTAGTTGAATCGTAGTCTTTCTTCACAAAGGGAATCT
>ENA-OZWP01000416-OZWP01000416.1-human-gut-metagenome-genome-assembly--contig:-NODE-416-length-11374-cov-6.361693_pt1 | contig 11374 bp, 10 predicted proteins | sample MGYA00243535_ERZ654081 | MGnify/ENA primary metagenome ERZ654081 (study PRJEB26926, sample SAMN06165119) | human gut metagenome | biome: ENVO:00009003; feature: ENVO:2100002; material: ENVO:00002003...
TTAAAGAAGTTATCACTCCCTACGGTCGTTCGGGAAGTTAAGAGACAATAGTCTTCTAGCTTAAACTTAGGACATTTGTCCCTTAACTTCCCTCTAACTTCCCTAACTTCCCTTAACTTCCCATATGCGAAAGTTCTGTTCCTTATTCAAGTCCATCGCCGCCGGTTCCGCCAGTAGAATCACCGCCCGATGGGGTGTCGCCTCCGGATGGATTATCGCTGTCGGATGGATTATCGCTGTCGGATGGGGTAGTAGGAGGCGTATCGGTAGAGGTAACCTGCTTCACCACCTTGCCGTTTCGGTCGTAGCAGGTGATGTTGACAGAGGTCTCTTCGAGTTCCTTCTTGATGTCGGGGTTAGGCACGAAGATGATGTATCGGCGGGTGATAAGGTTGGCGCTCACCTTGTTCACATCCTCTACGGCGGTAGAGTTAAGACCGAATCGGAGGCTGCCCAGTCCTGGCACAGCCACGCTGTGGCCCTCGGTGGCCCATGCAGCAATCACTTCGCCGATGGCCGACCATCCGGCGTTGATCACCGCCTTAGGCAATCCGCTGCGAACGGCAGCTTCTTCTATCACTTTCGTGGCGTTGAGCTGGCTGTAGAGTTCAGCCTGCATCACGAATGCCCACTTTTGCTTACCTTTTTCGAACGCTACGTTGCGCTCAATAGCTTTTACTTTAATACCCATAATTCAAATCGTTTTTTTAATGGTTAAACAAATCAGTTTACATGCAGCTGGTAACGCCGAGCGTGGTGCCTACGGCAGTAAGTACAGCGATAATCACCTGTAAGATAGTTTTCCAAACTTCCTTTTTCATTTTCTTTTTTCCTTTCTTTTTTTAATGGTTCAACATTTAGAAAGAGATTGGGCAGGTGTGCACCCCTGTCGTTTTCCCCTCCGTTTTTTAGTGGTTAATTTCCCATTTGCCGTTCTTGATGAATGACAATGCAAAGATACAACATTTTTCTCTGAAAAACAATAGTTGTCCCGAATCACGTGCATTCCTCCCTCATTAATCATGTATTTGCTTGACGCCACACGCCCTGAAAGGGCAGAAGCTCCTAGCCCAGGGCAACGCCCTGGGTTTTAAGGATGTAGCCAATACGCCCTGTAAGGGCAAAAGCTTTATATTTTTTGCTTGAGGTTTTAAAGCTTTTGCCCTTACAGGGCGCCGGGATTGCGTCAATAGCTACCCAGGGCGTTGCCCTGGGCTAGGAGTTTCTGCCCTTTCAGGGCGTGTCCCAACGTACCCCCAACTGCGTCCCGATGCCCCCAAAACTGCGTGGCGACGCACAGTTACTTGCTATGTGGGTTAGCTGGTGGATAGGAGGAAAGGCAAAAATGTGAATGTGAATGTGAATTTGAAATGTTTTTCAATGTTACCTGAAGGAGAAGCGTATAATCGTGTTTAAGTAATAGTAGCCATTATAATAGGTTAATATTATATATATAATAAGGTACGCGCGCGAGGACTGAATTTCATTCACAATATCCAATTAAAGGAATGGATGGAACAACCCGATACATTGATTTACATTTCAAATTCACATTCACATTCACATTTTGTTTTGATGGTTTTATGAAAAAAAGACAATTTGGTAAAAATAATTTTGAATTTATTTGTTTATTCGGGGAAAAAGTGTTACTTTTGTAGTTGCTATGGAAAATAACTTTCATGGTACAACTTAAATCGCAAGCCAATGACTGGACGTATCAAAAACAGCACAGAAAAGACTTCTTTTGTTGTCTTCAAGTATGATTTCTGCAAAAGCCGGAATCTTTCAAGTATCGAGGGTACTCTACCCTTGGATTTTCTCGAAATGTCATCGCCTGAAAAATATCAGGAATGTCAGACTGGTTTCGAGAAGGTAATGGACAGTTTGCTGAAAAGCAAGAAAATGACTTTGGTGGAATCACGGAAGAATGAGGAAGACGTTATTCACGACAACCGAATATTGGGATTTCGCGAAGGTGTGGCTGTGCTGGATGTATGCGCAGACAAAAAAGAATTTTATTGGAGTAACTTTAAGGAGAATGAAATTCACAACCAGCCTTTCTGTAAGGTAATCATTGATAATCGCCCCAACAGAGGTTTCCTTTTTGTGGAAGAATCTAGAATCTTCGGCGGCAAAAGGGGACAGGACAAGGTGGTGGCTCTTCTGCGTGATAATATCAACAGGGTGGCGAATCAATATGGCTGGAATATGGTGATTTCTGCCAAGTTGCCACCTGGTGATTTCTTTGATGCCGTGGCTGAAAGAATCAAGGCTGGCTGCAGGCCAAGGGCTGTGGTGTTTTCTTTTCCTCGCCATCAGTCTCTCAGCGATGCGCCATATTCCTTTGTCATGCAATTACAGATGCAGCAATCATTAATGGAGTGTCTCAATGCCAGTATGTATGAGGTAAAATTCGGTACAGATAAAGGTAAGCAGTTGCACTTAGACAAGGCAAACAGAGACATTGCCTTGATGGTGAACCTGTGCAGCAAGGAAGATTACGGCATCAAGGTATACTATTGGAAAGGTCCGTGCACCTCTTCCCGTTCGCTGAAACGAACCAAGGTGAAAATCTCCGATGTTGAGATTGTTGCTCTGGTTAATGGAGATGCTGTCTGTTGCGATTGTCATGGAGATTCTCGGTTTGCTTTGATCAATTCTCTTGATGTGATTCTTGATGATTTAAATGGTTACGATGATGAGGTTATTTAAGATGAAGACCAGACAGATGGTAGATAGATCTTTTTCGCAACACATGATTTATCAGGTTTTCAGAGCCATCACCCATGATATCTTCAATGACAAGACGTGGTTTCCTACGTCCAGATGTTCATGCGAGGATGTTTTTTATGAGGTATTCTGCATCGTAGACAAAATGATGTTTTCGCATACCGATACCGAGAGCCGCCTTGCCTTTGTGGAAGGAATAGGGCAATATGAGAAAAACTATGTTGACGAGGATGAGTATGCTACAGCTCAGGACGAGCGGCAGAGAATCGTATTTGTCATCCTGTATATGGCAGCTGTGATACTTCAGATTATGCCTTTGGAGTCGAAAGTGTTTCAATTTTGCTCAATGATTATGGGGCAATGGAGAGGCTACGTAACTCAGGAGTTTTCTCAGCGGTGCCTCGGAGCAGTCGTGAAGAACAGAGATGTGGTTGAGCGGCTGGCAGCCAATATCGGTTATTATGGCGAGGATGGTTTCTTCGTTTCATCTCAGATTAATGAACTGATGCGCCAGAACAATGATGAAGATTATCTGCACGGATTCGAGCCTGAACAGAAGAGGACATTGGAATTGGAAGTGACAGACGATGAGCATCAGGAAAACGGCGGGCAGGAAAAAACGGAAGAAGATAATGAGAAGAAATGGGACGACTTGAGCCAGGGAGAAAGAGTAAAGCGAGCCTTGCAGAAGATGATAGACGAGAAGGTTATTCCTTTGAAGAAAGACTATGCCCTGATTATGGAGGCGCTCTCTGAAATCAAAGATTTTGATGGCAAATTTGATAATGGCGCATCTTTCTGCAAGTATCTTACAGAGCAGCTGAAAATGCCTTCCGACCTGACCAATGCCAGTGTCATCTCCAAGCGTTTCTCCAAAATGCGTGGCGAATTTCCCAACTGGAGTTTTGATGATGTAAGAGATCCTAACGCCCGGGAGGAACTCAACAATATCGCTAAACGTTTTGTTGCCATCTACCGTAAGGGACAGTAGGTTCTACGTTTAATATCAGAATAGGTTTAATAAACAAATTAGGATATGAAGTATTTTGTAAAAATATCAGTCTTACTACTGTTGGTAGTCTTGGCTTTTTGTGCGTGTGACAACAGCAATGAAAATGGTGAAGTTATTCAGCCAAATCCACAGTCATCGAAATCTGTCGTCAATTATACTGGCGAAGTAGAGTTTGTGGTGGATGCGCCACAAATTCGTGAGGATATAGAGCAGGATTTGAAGGCAAACCCTCCTTTTGGAGGAAGCAAGAAATATCAGTTTGTCATAAAAAAACACTCGACGCTTGCTGCTTTATGTATGCTATATGCGGTGAATCCTGAGGACGATAAGTCTGCTGACGGGTATATACTGGACATCGCTGGTGAAGTGGAGTATAAGGACAATTATAGATTGTTCCCTACCGCATCTGGACAAGGTTGGTATAAGGAGAATATTGTGCCTGTCGACACAAAGGATGGCAAGCCTGTTGCAACATACGATGTGTTTATGCATCAAAATATTCCTTCTTCTTTGGTTGGTAGCAAGATGTATTTCTGCGAAGACCTTACGGCAGAATATCGCCAGAAGTTCCCTAATGAAGACATTCATGCCGTGGTTCGCCGTTTGGTTCTTTCTTATGTCAATAGGGATGATATTATAAATGAATAGGAACATATCTGAACAGAAGATTTTTTAGAAATAATACAGTATCAGCACTTTTTGCTTCGTTTGCAAGCAGAAAGTGCTTTTTTTTATGCCTTCAGATGAGCCCGAGGCTTAGCGGAAGGCTTAGTTGCCGGCGATGAGGCTTAGTAGGAGGCGAACCGGCAGGACGCCTATTGTCTGAGAGGCTTTTTTTTCTTACTTTTGCATTCAGAAAAAATCAGTATTTGTTGATTATGGAAAAAGTAAAGAAAATACCTCCACAGGAAGCGTCTCAGACTAATCCAGTGGCAAAGCCTGAGGATACCAAGGGCGGAATCAATAACAAGGTATCATCTGGGTTGATAGGAAAAAAGCTGGCTGAACAGGCAGAAGAGAATGAAGAGATGCCCATGCATCACCTGATTGCCGATAAGGATTATCCGTCGGGCATCAGAGAATGGATGATCACTTCGCCTTCTGACCTCAAGTATCCTACGCTGGTGGTGGCTGCTGCCATGCTCAGCGTTTATCTTACACGTGTCAGAATACAGTATGTGTATGATAATCAGGGAGAAAAATCGGCCATCGTGTTGCAGGTCATCGTAGAGGGCGAGCAGTCGAGCGGAAAGTCGTTTGCCAGATACATCATGCGTACCCTGATGAAACCTTTCATCGAGCGCGACAGCGAAATGAGAGCCAAGGAGCAGGAGTATGCTGCCCTGAAGCGACGCCAGGGAAAGAAGGACGGCAAGCTGCCACCCGAACCGAAGACCGACATCACCATCCTGCCCGAAACCGTATCGCTCACCATGTTTATCAAGCGATGCGATGCAGCCGTCAAGCTCTATGGTGCTCCGAAGACGCTCTTCGAATTTGCCGATGAGATTTCTGCCATCGTGCATTCTGCCAAGCGCCAGTTTGCCGACCTCTCGCAGGTTATCAAGACGGCATACGATCTGGGCAGCGTATATGGTCAGGATTTCATGAGCGAATCCAGCTATAGTGCCATGGTAGATGCCTTGCTGTCGTTCGTTTTCTGCGGCACCCAGAGTGCGGTGAGCAGATATATGAACAAGGCTGCCATTGAGGGCGGTGCTGTAACCCGAACCATCTTATGCCCGCTCATCAGTCATCTGGGCGACAATCCGCCACAGTTTCAGGCGTTGACCGATACGCAGCGTAATGAGCTGGAGAATACGTTGGATAAGCTCTTCGGGTTGTGCTATGAGGAAGATGGAAAATTCCATCAGGAGATAGAGGAAGATATGAGCTGGCTCTACAAGACGGTGGTAAAATGGTGTAACGACTGCCGCCAGCAGGTGGTGAAAACCATGTCCAAGTCGATGGATGTCTTCTACAAGCGCAGTTCGGTTTCAGCCTTCCGCATCGCTGCCCTCATGCAAGTGCTTTACAAAGTGGAAGGGAAGAAGAGCGAGAAGGAAATCCGGAAACTGGTTAGGCAGACCTATCTGGCTTGTGCCGACCGCATCTTGCAGAATATGTTGCAGCGGTGGGGCAAGGCTTTCGAGCAGATTTCTGCCGAGGGCGAAGGAGAGCCTTATCATACTGTAGACTATTTCAGCGAGTTGCCGCAGGAATTCTCTTATCAGTTCCTGGAGGAATTTCTGAAGCAGAAAGGGCTCAAGACGCCTGCCCGCAACATGGTGTGCAACTGGCGCAGATGGGGATGGCTCGAAAAACCAGCAAAGGGCGAGGATAGAAAGGTGCTCAGAAAGACGCAGCAGAAAGGCACTATTGGTGGTGGTAATATTAAAAAAGACAATTAGAAGATGGCAGAATATATTGATTCAAATACGCTCTCTAAACTGAGAGCTATCAACATCCTGGAGGTTGCTGATGAATTGGGAATGGGTTTGCGGTATCATAATGCCCTTTGTATCAGTCATAATGATACCCATCCGAGTTTGCATTTCTGGACTTCCACCAACACTTGTCATTGCTTTGCATGTGGGTGGGGTGGAGATAATATCGACCTGGTGATGAAACGGGAGAATCTCTCTTTTTCGGAGGCTTGCCAATGGCTGTGCAGAAGATTCAATATCAGCGCCGGTAATCATTCTGCGGGAAACCGTAAGGATGTGCTTCATCGGGATAAAGCTGTTGCTGGGCATAGAAAATCTGAATGTGATACGGACAGACTCAATCTCAGAGGCGAGTTTCAGCATAAGCCTGACGTAGATTATCTGATGCGTATGCTCATGGGTAAGAAACTGACAGATAAAGCCAAGGATTTCCTGTTCTATCAGAGAAAGTTGCGCCCGGAATATATCTATTGGTGTAGAGTGGTGAGCACAGATTTCTCCATTGCTGGCTATCGCTTTGGTGGAAAGTTTTTTGATGGTCCTTCCCTGTTGATTCCCTATTATGACGTTCATGGCAATCTGCTGACGGTTCAGAGCAGATATCTGGGAGATAAGACTGAAGAAAAACCGCGGTTTAAGTTTGCACCAGGTAGCAAGCCGATGGTATATGGGATGCAGATCTTGCCGCAGGTGACAGAAAAAGAGCCATTGGTTATTACCGAGGGATGTACCGACTGCTGGAGCGCTATGTCTATGGTTTACAAGGCAATAGCCATCCCGAGTGCTACGCTTTGTAATGAAGAATGTCGCAATCTTTTAGCGGGAAGGAATCTTCACATGTGGCCTGATCAGGACAAACCGGGCATCGGTCTTTATATGAAACTGAAGGAAATGTTCCCTCAGCTGGTGTACCATCAGTTGCCGGAAGGTTGCAAGGATTTGTCTGATTATTACCAGTCGTTTTACGTTCAGAAAATGTGAAAGTGAATGTGAATTTCAAATGTTTTTCTATTGTTGTTTTTAAGTTGTTGCGTGTTATGATGAAGTTGTTTTTAAATCGTTTTCGTAGAGATCATAGCGCCATTGTTGGTCGCCTTAGTCAGGAAGTAGTTAATCGCCAGGGTATCGTTGTAGGCCATCAGTACATTTGTGATACGATGGAGCGCGAGGGTGGCTGTCTGGAGCCGGGTGAATATCACCTCATGGTGGCTAAATGCAAATGCTTCGCCCGCCAGATGCTTTTCCTCGAATCGATAAGGGATGATCCTTCTTCATCTTCCTCTCTTCCTCTCCCCGAAACCTGCAAGCTTTGCCGCATGGAGCGCAAGAGTCATGAGTTCGGATGCCTGGAAGAGCTTTATGCCCTTCCTTGTCCCATGATGCAGCCGGGCAATGGTCCGTTCCGTCTGCGCCAGGGTGGCATCCTCATCGGCGAGGCCCATGCGCCCGGGTTCGTACTCAAGAGTCAGGAACGCTTCCTCCAACTCTTCGACCGGGTCAGCAAGATGCTCAGACGTGGGGGTGAGGTGGTCATCAAGATAGAGTAGGTTGGGGAGAAGAGTGGCACTTATCAACAACTTGACTCTCTTTATGTAAGAATGCCAAATCAAGTGGATCACATTATGCTCTTTGCTTGATTTGGTATTCTATATGTGTTGAGGCGTATGTCATCTCGGGGAAGAGAGTGGGACTTGTGGAACGAAATAGAGGAAAGGATAGGTTTAGGGCAGTAGTGGTACCATATAAATAGGTACGCAAAGCGTATCGCCATCCTTCTTCAAATCTTTGGTATAAACTAGATATTTGTGGGCGATTCTCGAAGAATACTTTTCTGAGAATTTGTCCAAAGAGGTATGTGCTTTATAGCCAGATGACTTTACTTCAATCGGGCTCACCTTGCTGCCATCTGATAGCAGAAAGTCTATCTCGTAATATCCTTTTCCATCTAGTTTGAGGATTGTATGATAGTACAAGTCCTTGCCTGAAGCTTTGAGCATTTGGGCCACTACATTCTCATAGACGTATCCTAAGTTGGCATCCAGCTTGTCACTCAATAGTTTTTGATAGATGACATTGTCTGTGAATGATTTGGATTTGAATGCTAATGTGATGAAAAGTCCTGTATCTGAAGCATACATTTTGTAGCGTTGCAAGTCTTTGGTCAAGGCTAGTCCTACGTTTGGATCGTTGGTATGATAGGCTATGTTGGCTACTCTTGATTCTTCCATCATTTGCACAATGTCGGTTACTCTATCAGCTTTTTCTCCTGGTATAACGGAAGATACACTATATCTAGTTGCATTCTTGCTTAGCTGCGATGGGATGGCATCGTACATGGATGAGGCTTTTCCCGAAGTGTCTATCTTTCGGAGATCTTCTTCATATAGAGCGATAATGTCACGTTTCACCGTGTCTACAGCACTGAGATTGTTGGTCTTGATGTACTTGTCTACAGCTTGTGGCATCCCCCCAACCAACATATACAGTCTAAAATCACGCATCAGCTTTCTATGCGTAGCATCGCCCAGACTTTGGCGAGCTGCTAAGACTTTTCTAAGCAAGGGAATGGTTACGCTGTCGCCTAGTGCCCATCTGAATTCTTCGAAATCCATGGGGTGCATGGAAATGCGTGTCTCTTCGCTAGGAATGATAATGGACTGAACATTCTTGCGAATGGAAATCAATGAACCTGTCTCGATATAGTCGTATCTGTGATCTTTTACAAGATGCTTGATGGCTTGGCGTGCTTTGGGGTTGTTTTGCACTTCATCAAAGACAATGAGTGATTTTCTTTCTTTGAGATCTACATTGTAGTTGAGCTGCAGGCGAAGGAATATGTAGTTTAAGTCAGAGAGGTCCTCAAACAAGGCATTGACTTCTGGGGATGTCTTTGAAAAATCAATGAGAATGTATGAGTCATACTCATTTTTGGCAAACTCTTCCACTATGGTTGACTTGCCAATTCGTCTGGCTCCTTCTATCAAAAGTGCCGTTTCTCCATCACGCTCTTCCTTCCATTTGAGCATGTCTTGATATATTTTCCTTCTAAAAACTGTCTCTGTACTCATATTTGTCTAATTATTAGTTGATTATGCGTGCAAAGATACAACTTTTGCCGAAATCCGCAAAATGTTTTAACCTTATTTTGCCGAAATCCGCAAAATGTTTTTATCTGTTTTTGCCGAAATCCGCAAAATGTTGCATGGGTTCTCAGGAATGTTATTTGATTTTTCCCCATCATCTTTTGGGGATTTGCCACTTTGCCATCTCTGGGATTCTTTATACTTTTGTAGCAGATGATCGCTAAGCGGTGACGTGACTCGCTCAGCAGCGTACTTCGGGCGCAGGATGTGCTACTGATACGGGCAATGGTCCCTTCACGCTTCGTCAGGGCGGCATCTTGGTGGGCGAGGCCTGTCCTCTCGGCTTCGTAGAAGTTTCATTGCGTAAAAATCATCATGTTTTTACGTAATGAAACTATTTTTTTACCGAATGCTCCCCTCCGTACTGAATAAAAGGGCTATGCCCCAGATAATCTTCTTCATTTTGACTTATTAAATTGTAGCGTTAGTTAAATTTGAGGGCAAAAGTACAAAGAATATTCGAGAAAACAAACGGAAAATGGAGATTTCTTCGTATCTTTGCACACATATTTTGTAAGATTATGAAGAAACTGTATATTCTTTTGTGTGGGGCAACGGCGGCCCTGCTGATGGCGGCATGCCAGGGAGGAAAGACGGCTGCTGCTGATGCGGAGGCTGGCGATACCCTGGAGATGAAGTACGCCAAGTTGCTTACCATCGTGAAACATGGTGATGGGGAAGAGAATTCCGATGCTGCAGAAGGCATTGATTATCAGTATGCTGAGGCTATCATCGCTAACCCCTGGAAGGCGGGAACGATGCTGCATCGCTACATCTTGATTCCGAAGGGAGAGGAGGGGGATAAGATGGTGGCGATGCTTGCCAGAAGGCACAGCACGGGGGCGAGATGCACTACCGATACCGTGCGCACACCGGTGGAGAGAAGTGCCGTTTTCATCGCTCCCCATTGCCAACTGATGTACGAAATGGGCTGCCAGCAGGCCATCCGTGGTGTCTGCGACCTCGATTACATCAATATTCCGGATGTAAAGAAGAGGGCTGCTTCTGCCGGAAATGCTGCTGCCGGAAAAACTTCTGCAGGAAATTCCATCGTGGATTGCGGTTCGAGCATGGCGCCCGACATCGAGCGCATCATCGCCCTGAACCCCGAAGCCATCCTCCTTTCGCCTTTCGAAAACAGCGGAGGATATGGCAAACTCGACAAACTGCATATCCCCATCATCGAGGCTGCCGACTATATGGAGTCTTCGCCATTGGGCAGGGCGGAATGGATGAAATTCTACGGCATGCTCTTTGGAAATGAAGAGGGAAAAAGTAACGGAATATCGGGTTCTTGCGAACCAAAGGCAGATTCGCTCTTTGCGAAGATAGAAAAGGAATATCTGAAGCTGAAAGCTGAGGCAGCCGGGTATCCGAAGGGCCTCTCCATCCTGACCGAAAGAAAGACGGGCAATGTATGGTATGTGCCTGGAGGTCAGAGTACTATCGGTATTCTGCTAAAGGATGCCAACGCCCGTTATATCTTCGAGGACGATCAGCACAGCGGAAGTCTGGCGATGAGTCCGGAGCAAATCTTGGCGAAGGGAAAGCAGGTGGATGTATGGGCGTTCAAGTATTTCGGTGGTGCTCCTCTGTCGCAGGCTCAACTGCTTCAGGAATATGACGGCTACAAGGCTCTTGCTGCCTTCAGCCGGGGTAATATCTATCAGGTAGATACCTCTACGGTACCTTATTTCGAACTTACGAGTTTCCATCCCGAACTGCTACTCAGAGAGTTCATCATCCTGGCTCATGGCGAGCGGTTCGGCAAATTGAGATTCTATAAGAAATAGGGCTTTAATCAGAGATTTTACAAGAAATAGTTTTAGTGAATGAAAACCATCGTTTTAGGGGCAATCGCCATTATCATACTGTTTTTCGCCAACCTGGCATGGGGGAGTGTAAACATCCCATGGCAGGACGTGGGGGCGATTATTTCGGGCTCTCAGACCGACGAAACCTACCGCTATATTCTGTTGGAATCGCGACTGCCGGCGGCGATTGCCGCTTTGCTTTCGGGCGCAGCCCTCGCCACGAGCGGC
>ENA-OZWP01000424-OZWP01000424.1-human-gut-metagenome-genome-assembly--contig:-NODE-424-length-11286-cov-6.546612_pt1 | contig 11286 bp, 8 predicted proteins | sample MGYA00243535_ERZ654081 | MGnify/ENA primary metagenome ERZ654081 (study PRJEB26926, sample SAMN06165119) | human gut metagenome | biome: ENVO:00009003; feature: ENVO:2100002; material: ENVO:00002003...
ATATAGAAACACACACAAAAAAAGGGTGCGTCACAGACTTATGACACACCCTCGTATATTTTTCGTATATTTTATTACTTTTCGTAAGCATTTTTGATGTTTATCCCCACAAAAAGTAAATAACGAGAAGAAACTAGGCATAAAAGAGAAGTTTTAAAAACAGAAAGGCAAACACGCCATTTATCACAACAAATAACATGTTTGCCTTTATTATTTTATTAAAATGAAACTCGCCTATCAAAAAGGCTTCATCAGGATTACACCTTATTATATATAGGGTGTTATGAAAAAAAAGTCAATAACGCCGGGAATTTAAATCACGCCAAAATAGAGGAGCGCATTCTTAACACCATCTTCATCCACATGAGTCGTAATGAAATCGGCTACCTGCTTGAGATTATCTCCCGCATTGCCCATCGCAACACCGGTGCCTGCCTCCCGGACGATGGAAATATCATTGCCGCCATCGCCGAAAGCCATAGTTTCTTCTATGTTCAAACCCAGATAATCAGCCATTGCATGCAAGCCCTTGCCCTTATCAGCATCGGCTGCCGTAATATCCGTAAAGGCAGGATGCCATCTGCCCGAGGTGCAGTTGCGGAGCGTAGGCATCAGGAGCGTCTCCTGCTCTACCGAACAGAAAGGAGTAACCTGCAGAACCTGCTCATCTCCCAGTTCATTCACATCGGTCAGGAAGATTTCGCAATCCACCCCCAATCCCTTGGCAAAGATTTCATAAACCTCGTCAGTATAATGATGGATAGCGAGATGATGCTCTCCTACGACGATTGCCGGATAATCATCACGGTCGGCTGCCTCGATAATCTTCTTTACATCTTCAGGAAGGATGGCATGCTGGCTCACCACCTTATCGCCTACAAAACAGCAGGCTCCATTGGTGGTGATGTAACCGTCGATGAGATGTTCTATCTGACCGAGATTGTTGATGATGAGTTGCGGACGACCGGTAGAAATATACACCTCTACCCCATTTTTCTTAGCCTGCTCCAAGGCATCTACCGTGCTCTGCGGAATCTTGTGGGTCTTGAAACTCACCAGGGTGCCGTCAATATCAAAAAACAATGCTTTTATCTTCTTATCCATACCAATATCTTCTATACCTTAATTATATATATAATGCAAAATCGGCTCTGCAAGTACAGAAAAACCGATGCAAAAATACGAAAAAACAGAAAAATGACAAAAAATATAAAGATTTATTAGATTTTACTTGCATCGAAAAGAGAAAAAACGTATATTTGCCACATCTTTATGCCCGAGGAAACTCCGAGATAACGCATAGAGCAACTAGTAAATAAGAACGGTTATGAGTAAGAAGACCTATCGGTTACTGGCATCCCTGTTGCTGATGCTCGTAGCGACGCTTACTTCATGCGAGAAGTTTTCGATTGACGAAACAACCGGAAAATCACGTGAGGCAAACGCCAATGTAACTATCCATGTGCAGAAAATAGAAGGCACAAGTCTGCTGACAACCAAAGCTGCCGACAAGCAGATGGCGCTGAGCGATGTGTGCTCCAGACTGACACTTGCCATCTTTGACGGAGAGGAGAAACTGGAGACGGTGAACCAGCTTTCAACAGACAATGGCTTCGGAACAGCCTATGTAAGTCTGGACGAAGGAGAATACCGACTGGTGGTGATTGCCCATAACGGAAAGGGAAACTGCTCTATCAGCGCACCCGAGAAGGTGAAGTTTGCAAGCAACAAACTTACCGACACCTTTTATTATTACGGCAGGTTGAGCGTAAACGAAGAGGGCGCCACCACAGACATCAACCTGAGGCGAGCAGTTGGCGCCTTCAAGTTACATATTACCGACGAAACCATTCCCGAAGAAATCAGGAGCATCAAGTTCTATTATACCGGCGGCAGCAGCACCCTGGATGCAACCACCGGATTCGGCTGCGTGAACAGCCGTCAGACCGAGAATTTCAGTATGGAAGATGGCGGCAGAGACTTTACCGTCTACACCTTCCCACATGAAGAAGAGAAGAACATCAAGATGAGTATCAGCTTTCTGGATGCCGATGCAAAGGTGGTAAAGAGTTTTGAAAAAGCCGATTTGAAAATCCATCAGAACCATACAGCCTATACCGAGATTTCCATTGCTGACGGATTCGGTGGCGGAGACGACAGTACGGGTGGTGGAATAGGCATTACCGTAGATCCTACCTGGGGCGAGACAGAACGGGTGAATTTCTAAGAAACAGACGATTAAGGGATTACGGAAAACCAGAAGGTATGTTCTATTTTTCCACAATGCAATATATTTTTTGATTCTTAAAGATTTGATAAACAAAATTTCTTTGTCATTTAAGAATAATTCCATAATTTTGCATCTAATATTATATAATATTATAAACAAAGGATGAAAAAATATATAACTCTTATCATGCTGATGGGAGCATTGATTCCTGCCGGGGCTCAGGCACAAACGCTGAGCCTTGACAGTTGCCGTGCCATGGCGCTGCGCAACAACAAGCTGCTCAATGCCTCGAAGCTCAAGAAAGACGTGGCGTACAACATGAAGAAATCGGCACGTACCAAATATCTTCCTAAAGTAGATGCTTTAGGCGGTTACGAATGGTTCAGCAGGGAGATTTCGCTGCTGAACGACGGTCAGAAATCAACATTCGGCAATATCGGCTCTACCGTTACCGGAGGCATATCGGGAGGAGCCAGCAATCTGTTGAGCCAACTTGTAAGTCAGGGAATGATTACCCCGGAGATAGCGCAGCAGATAGGCGGACTGATGAATGAGAGACTGGGACCCCTGCAGCAGCAAGGCAATGCGCTGGGAGAGAAAGTGGTAGATGCTTTCCGCACCGACACCCGCAATATCTGGGCAGGAAGCGTGATGGTTCGCCAACCTATCTATATGGGTGGAGCCATCATTGCAGCCAACAAGATTGCAGACATCGGAGAGCAGATTGCCGAGAATGATCTCGACCAGCAGACCCAGAGCACGCTCTACAGCATAGACCAGGCTTACTGGCTCGCCGTTTCGCTGAAGCAGAAGCAGAAACTCGCCATCAGTTACCGCGACCTCGTAAAGAAACTGAACGAGGATGTTCATAAGATGATTCAGCAGGGAGTAGCCACCAAGGCAGACGGACTGAAGGTAGACGTGAAAGTGAACGAGGCTGAGATGCAGATTACCCAGGCAGAAGACGGACTCGCCCTGTCGAAGATGCTGCTCTGCCAGCTCTGCGGCATTCCGATGAACCAGGAAATCACACTTGCTGATGAAGATAAGGAAACCCTGGCTTTATCAGGAACTCCTGTTGACACCGAACAGCAGAAAGTGGCAGCACAGGATTCGGCGCTGAACACCCGTCCGGAACTCCGCATGCTACAGAATGCGCTAGACATCTCTAAAGAAGCTACCAATATGGTTCGCGCCATCAATCTGCCTCACGTCATGCTGACAGGCGGCTACATGATTTCGAACCCGAACGTATTCAATGGTTTCCAGAAGAAGTTTACTGGAGTCTGGAACGTAGGCGTGATGGTTCATGTTCCAGTATGGAACTGGTTCGACGGCGCCTACAAGGTGAGAGCCGCCAAGGCTGCCAGCAATATCGCCCAGATGAACCTGGATGATACGAGAGAGAAGATTCATCTGCAGATTACCCAAAGCCAGTTTAAGGTAAAGGAAGCCCAGAAGAAGCTCAACATGGCAATGAAGAATATCGCCAGTGCAGATGAGAACCTGAGATGCGCCAACCTCGGTTTCAAGGAAGGCGTGATGGAGGTTACCGACGTGATGGCTGCACAGACTGCCTGGCAGAAAGCACAGAGCCAGAAGATTGATGCAGAAATCGACGTGAAGCTGACTCAGGTTGGGCTGAACAAGGCGCTCGGTATCCTGCAGTAATAATAATAACAAATTTAAATTCAGATTAAGCAAATGTCTAAGAAATCACAGCATAACAACATATTGCTCGCTGTAATCGGTTTTACAGCAGTAGTCATTCTCGTAGGCGTCATCGGTTTCTTCACTTTGGAACAGAAGGATGACACCATTCAGGGCGAGGTAGAAGTATCAGAATACAGAGTATCCTGCAAACTGCCAGGACGCGTGGTAGAACTCCGCGTTCAGGAAGGCGATTACGTTCATGTGGGCGATACGCTCGCCATCCTCGAAGTGCCGGAAATGAAATCGCAGGAACAGATGCTCCAGGCTACCAACGCTGCAGCCGAGGCGATGAAGGACCTGACGGATGCAGGGGCACGCAAGGAGCAGATTCAGGGCGCTTACCAGTTGGTCCAGCAGGCTGAAGCTGCCGCAACCATCGCCAAGAAGACCTACGACCGCATGCAGAACCTCTTCAACGAGGGTGTAATCAGCGGTCAGAAACGCGATGAGGCTTACGCAGCCTACAAGGCTACAGAGGCTCAGGTGGCTGCTGCCAGAAGTCAGTACGATATGGCGAAGAATGGCGCCCGCGAACAGGAGAAGCGCATGGCTGCCAACAACACCCAGGCTTCGAAGAGCGCTGTGGATGTAGTGAAGAATCTTCTGAAAGAGACCGTTCAGATTGCCCAGTGCGAGGGCGAGGTTAGCAATGTCTATCCTAAGGTAGGCGAGCTGGTAGGCCTCGGCTCTCCTATCATGAGCATCTCTATCATGAGCGATATGTGGGGAACCTTCAATGTTCGCGAAGACCATCTCAAGGGGCTGAACAAGGGCGATGAGTTCACCGCTTACGTTCCTGCCTTCAACAAGGACATCAAGATGAAGGTTTACTACCTGAAAGACCAGGGCTCTTACGCTACCTGGAAGGCAACCAAGGATAATGGCGACTACGACCGCAAGACATTCGAGGTGAAGGCCCGTCCTGTCACAAAGATTGAGGGATTGCGCCCGGGAATGTCACTCATCATTAAATAACATCTATGTTTAAGAAATTATATCATATAGCCCTCAGAGAATGCGGCATCATGTGGAAGAATCCCATTTATCTCTTCTGCATGGTCATCTTCCCCATCGTGGTGGTAATTTTCTTCACCACGCTGATGAAGGGAGGAGTGCCTACCGACATGCCTGTGGGCATAGTAGATCAGGACAACTCCGCCACATCGCGCCAGCTGGTGCATAAGCTCGATGCCTTCCAGACCACCAAGGTAGTGGCTCATTACGAGAACATGGCAGAGGCAAGACATGCTATCCAGAAGAACGAAATCTACGCTTTTCTGCTGATTCCTGACGGAACGGAGGCAGGCCTGATGGCCCAGAAGCAGCCTAAGATATCATTCTATTACAGCAGCGTATCGCTGGCAGCCGGCTCCCTGCTCTTCCGCGATCTGAAAACCATCTCTACCCTGGGAGGTGCGGCGGCAGGAATGGCGAAACTTTCGGCGCTGGGAAAGACGAACGATGAAATCATGACCTTCCTGCAGCCTATCGCCGTAGATCTGCACATGATAGGCAACCCATACGCCAACTACAACTATTATCTTTCGAGCGTAATGGTGCCGGGACTCATCATGCTGTTCATCTTCCTGATTACACCTTATTCAATAGGTACGGAACTGAAGTTCAACCGGGCAAGAGACTGGATGCGGATGGCAGGCAACAATCCTTATCTCGCCATTGCGGGTAAGATGCTGCCACAGACACTCATATTCCTGAGTATCTTCCTGCTGTTCGAATTCTACATCTATTATGTATTACAGTTTCCACATCCGGGCGGCGCGCTGCCTATCATCCTGTTAGGCGTTCTGAGCGTACTCTCCTGCCAGTGTTTCGGCATCTTTGCCTTCGGACTGATGCCTTCATTGCGCATGTCGATGAGTATCTGTTCGTTGTGGGGCGTGGTGAGTTTCTCCATCTGCGGAGCCACCTATCCGCTCTTCTCGATGGATTCTCCGATTCAGTCTATCGGCCAGCTTTTCCCGATGCGTCACTATTATATGATTTACCAGATAAACATCTTCAATGGTTTCCCTATGGGCGATGCTGTGCTCCACTGGGGCGCAATGGTGCTGTTCTGCGCCCTGCCGATGCTCACTGTCTGGAACATCAAGAAGGCAATGCTGGTATATAAATACTTACCGTAATGAAGAAAAGTAGTTTATTATATAAGATTATCAATGGCATCTGGGATATGTGCTACATCTGGAAGACGGAAATGCGCAATGTTTTCCGCGATGAGGGTGTGCTCATCTTCTGCATTCTGGTGCCGCTGGGTTATCCGCTGCTCTACTCTTGGATTTACAACAACGAGGTGGTGAGAGAAGTGGATACGGCGATTGTGGATCTGAGCCACAGTCACAGTTCTCGCGAGTTTATCCGCGATTATGATGCTTCGCCAGATGCCAAGGCTACCTATTACTGCAACAGTCTGGATGAGGCGAAGGAACTGGTGCGCAGGCAGGCAGTTCACGGAATCCTTTACTTCCCTGCCGACTTCGATACGAAGCTGAACCGGGGCGAACAGGCGCATGTGGGAGTTTACTGCGATATGAGTCTGATGCTGACCTATAAGGCGATCTATCAGACCTCGCAGGCCGTAGCCAGCCACATCAACTCGGGCATCCAGATAACGCAGGCAGGAGGATTTACGGATAGAGACGACGAAATTACCACCGAGCCGCTCGCCTTTGATGAGGTTCCGATATTCAACACGACAGGAGGTTACGGAAATGCCATTCTGCCAGCTGTGCTGGTTCTTATCCTGCAGCAGACGATGCTGCTGGGCATAGGAATGTCAGCGGGAACATCAAGAGAACTCAACAGAAACCGCGAACTCATACCGGTAAGCGAGCATTATGGCGGTATTTTCCGCATTGTTTTCGGCAAGGCATTGGTTTATTTCATGGTTTATGCCGTGATGGGAATGTATCTTACGCTGGTAGTTCCCAAGCTGTTCAGTTTTGTAAGTATGGTAACGTGGACCACCATTCTCGGTTTCCTCCTTCCTTACATTCTTTCGTGTGTTTTCTTCGGTCTGATGCTGTCGTGTCTGGTAAGATATCGTGAAAATGTGATGCTTCTGGTGGTATTTACCTCCGTTCCGTTGCTTTTTATGACGGGAGTTTCATGGCCATTGAGCAATATTCCGGGCTTTTGGCAAGGATTTTCGTGGGTTTTCCCATCCACTTTCGGCATCCGCGGGTTCCTCAGAATCAGCAGTATGGGTGCATCTCTTTCAGATATTCTGCCGGAATTCAGAGCACTCTGGATTCAGACCGGTGTCTATTTCCTCGCTACCTGCCTGGTTTTCAGGCAGCAACTGAGATCGGCAAGACTCAAGGCAAACCTTACTGCCGAAGTAGCAGAAGAAGAGGATGAGGCGGAAGAAATAGTTGATAGTTAAGAGTTTAGAGTTAAAAGTTTATAGCAATCTTGCTAACGGCTAAGCCCTATAAATTATAAACTTTCAACTATAAACTATAAAAAATGGGCTGTTAACTGTTAACCTGTTAACTCCTCTGATAAAAAAAGCTAGGACTGCTTGAGGGCAATCCTAGCTATTTATTTTATATGACCTTTCCAAACAGGTCATTTACTTATGAGTACTAACAATCTTGGTTGGAGCCTTCTCGGCATTTCTGCGGTTCACCACCGTTACTACGCTTTGGGCAAGGCTGAGGAAAGCCTGACCGGTAATGGAATCAACCTTGGTAGCAGCAGGCGCACCATCATCACCACCCTCGCAGATGCTCTGAACGATAGGAATCTGGGCGAGCAGAGGCACATTCATTTCCTTAGCGAGATTCTTGCAACCCTCCTTACCAAAGATATAATACTTGTTCTCAGGCAGCTCGGCAGGCGTAAAGTAAGCCATATTTTCGATAAGACCGAGGATAGGCACATTCACCTTATCATTCTGATACATGTCAATACCCTTTCTCGCATCGGCAAGCGCCACCTGCTGAGGCGTACTTACGATAACTGCACCCGTAATGGAAAGCGTCTGGAGCAGCGTAAGATGAATATCGCTTGTGCCAGGAGGCGTATCGAGGATAAAGTAATCCAACTCACCCCAGTCAGCATCAGCAATCAGCTGCTTCAGGGCAGAACAAGCCATTCCGCCGCGCCACAGAGTAGCCGTAGTAGGACTTACGAAGAAACCGATACTCAGGAGCTTCACGCCATATTTCTCGACAGGTTCAATGAGGTCTCTGCCATCCTTGTGAACAGAATAAGGACGTTCCTCCTCAACACCGAACATCTTAGGCATGGAAGGACCGAAGATATCCGTATCGAGCAAGCCCACCTTGTAGCCCAACTTAGCCAGGGCGATGGCGAGATTGGCAGAAACGGTGCTCTTGCCTACTCCACCCTTACCAGAGCTTACAGCGATGACGTTCTTCACCTGTGGCAGCATCTTTCCCACCTCAGGACGTGGAGCCGACTTGAACTCAGTAACGATTTCCACCTCCACATCTTTCGAAATATGATAATGGATGGCAGCCTCAGCCGCCTTCACCGTACTCTTGAGGAAAGGATCCGTATCACGAGGGAAGAGCAGAACCACCTTCACCTTCATACCATTGATGCTAGGCGTATCTGCCAGCATCTCGCTCTCTATGAGGTTCTTCTTGGTGCCTGGATAAATCACCGTAGCAAGAGCCTCTTCAATCAATTTTGGATATAATGTCATCATTTCTTTTTATTTATTTGGTGCAAAAGTAACAATAAATAATGTAATAAGCAAATAAAAACTAAATAATTTCAGATATTAAACACTTTTATGTATCTTTGCAAATTGCAGAAATGTGTAGTTTCAGCAAAAGCGAATCTACAACCGAACAGACAAAAACGGAAGAAAAATGAAATATAAAAAGATTATATTAGGCGTAGCCTTGGCTCTGGCCTGCTTCTCTAGCTTGAATGCCAACGCGCTGACCGAAACAAAAGTGAAGAAGACGGAAACTCAGACCGCAGCACCCAACGTTTACTGGACCGACGGCTACGGAAGAGTATCTTATACCACCAACTCTATCATTTCGCCTGTAGTGAAGATTGCCCTCAAGGAGTTTGCGGGCGATATGAAAGCCGTAACCGGATTCGATGCGAAAGAAAAATCAGGTGCTCCGATACAGATTTACCAGCTCGACCAGCTCACCAACAAGGAGTTTTCGGCAGTAGAAAAACTCGGTGCGCCGCTGCATCTTATTATCACCGCAAAGGATGCTTTCTACATCGGTACGAGGAAAGGGAAACTCATCGTTATCGGAAGCAACGCCCGCGGAACGGCTTACGCCATCATGAAACTCTCTGAGCTGGCTGGCGTTTCGCCTCTGGCGGCATGGAACGACCTGCAGCCTGCACAGCGCAAGAGCCTCTACACACCCGTAGACCAGCAGTGGATAGAGGTTCCGAGAATAGAATTCAGAGGACTTGCCCTGAACAACAGCCAGTGGATGAAACCGCAGAACTACAGCCGCATCGCCCGATTGATGCTGCGCCTGAGAGCCAATACGCTGTGGCAGGTAGACGGCAGACACGAGGCTGCTTACAACAAGGCTGTGGTAGACAGTTTCGATATCTGCGTGGCGGAAAACTACAAGGTGACGGAGTTCGTGGGCAAGAAGCACAAGAAGAAACACCGCAAAACCATCGAGAATGTGAAGCTGGTATGCTCGGATGCACAGATGGAGATGAGCAACCTCTCGCCGGGCCTGCTGCTCGAAATGCTCAACAGCAAGGATTATCTGGAGAGCAAGAATGCCCAGCACGGCAAATCGCACCGCTCTGCCGCTCACAACGACGAAGACTGTGCCTGGATAGCCAACATTACCAATCCGAAGCAGTCAACCTTCCAGCTAGCCATGATGATGAACCTGGCGTGGAATAAAAACGCCCTAAAAGCAGGTTGCAAGACGTATATCCAGAACACTCTCAACGCATTCTTTGGCGCCATTACGGGCAAGAAAATCATGCCTCTGATGGAAGAATATTACCGCCTTACCAGCATCCGCCATTCCGCTTATATGGCGATGCCTTACGGCGATACTGAGTTTCATTCAGGCGAATTCGGCAACGAACTGGAGCGTTTTCTCTACCGCTACGACCTGTTGAAGGCGAAGACAGAATCCATCGAACGCATGCTGCCTCAGAACCAGAAAGACGGTTTCTTCGAGGTAGTGAAATATCCGATATTCCTGGCTGCCTTCGTAGCTGAAAAGGAGCTGGAGGCACAGGAAGCAAGACACATCGCCCGTCCGGGACTGTTTAATAAAGACGATGAGGCGAAGGCTGCAGCGGCTGTGAGCATCGATGCTTACAACAAGCTGAAGCAGCTCAATGCCTACTACAGTCGCATCAGAAACGGCAAATGGAAGGATTTCATCCTTACCAACGGTACAGAGATGCAGGCTCCGCAGATTCCGGGCACACTGCCTGCTGCCGACATCAAGCGGCTGAAAGCTGATGCCTTCGACCGCAGCAACGATCTCAAGCCGCTCTCTGTAGTTACCGGCGACATCATTGCCAAGAATGCCTACGAATGGAGCAAGGCTACCGAATCGCCGCTTGCCCAGGCTGCCGTAAAAGGAGCCGAGAAGATTACCGTCCGTCCGCTGTTAGGTCACAGCAGCAAGGCTGTGAAATTGCCGAAGGGAGCCAGTCTGAGCTATGATTTCTACTGCGATAAGAGCGGTGATGCGCGTTTCACCATCGCCGTTATTCCTTGCTTCCTAAACGCTGTAAAGAACATGAGGGTGAGTGTGAGCATAGACCGTGGCGAACCGGTAATCTGCCAGTTGAAGGAGGTTTACAACTCAAAGGACTGGAAGTTTGACCTGTGGCGCGGACAGACGCTGAAGAGCTTCTACGTTACGCTGCCTGGCGGCAGTCACAACGTAACCATCAAGGCTTTAGACGATAATGTGATGATTGACCAGTGGGTTCTGGATTACGATGTAGACAGAGAATATTACGTATTCCCCGTTGCAAAATAAGAGCCTTTTCTGCATTTTTCAGGCTTAAATGAAGACTGAGAAGAGGCTTAAATGATGACGGGGCTGTGGCATAAATGATGCCGGGGCAGAGGCTTAAATGAGGGCTGTCATGAGGTTTTTACGTAGCTTTTCATGAGGCTTTTATGATGCTGAAATGTGTTAAGAATCCTAACTCATAGCTTCTTCCCCAGCAACTCTATGACTTGCGCCCCGCAAAGCACAGAGACGGGGGAAAAAAGAGCGAGGGGTTAACAGGTTAACAGTTAACACCCCAAAAATGCATGGTTCCCCCCACACCTGTCTCTTATACACATCTGACGCTGCCGACGATCTTACGCGTGTAGATCT
>ENA-OZWP01000427-OZWP01000427.1-human-gut-metagenome-genome-assembly--contig:-NODE-427-length-11177-cov-2.951717_pt1 | contig 11177 bp, 10 predicted proteins | sample MGYA00243535_ERZ654081 | MGnify/ENA primary metagenome ERZ654081 (study PRJEB26926, sample SAMN06165119) | human gut metagenome | biome: ENVO:00009003; feature: ENVO:2100002; material: ENVO:00002003...
ACGAGATGCAGCGTAGTCTCGTGGGCTCGGAGATGTGTATAAGAGACAGTTTGTATACTGCGCCGGAAAGCACATTTGGAATAAACAGCTCATAGATTCCACCGTTTGGTCGAAGCTGCATCGGATGTAAATTACCATCCCACATATTGAAATCACCGACAACGCTGACTCTCCGCGCGTCCGGAGCCCATACCGCAAAATAAGTTCCTTTTACGCCATCGATCGTCATCGGATGTGCTCCAAATTTATTATAGATCTCATAGTGCTTGCCTTCCGCAAATAAATAAGAATCAAAATCTGAAATCTGGCTGTCAAATGCATATGGATCTGCTGTCGTAACAGTCGTTCCATCCTCATAAGTTGTTACCAGATTATATTTTGTTCCGCTAAATTCCTTCTTAGGGAAAAAGATCGCATAGAAGCCCTCATCCGTTACCTTCTCCATCGTATGAACTTTTTTACCTGTTCTGGATGTAACCTTCACTTCCACCGCATGTGGACGATAGGCTGTGATGATCTGTCCTTCCCCATATTCATGAATACCCAGCAGATGCTTTGGTGCATTCAATTTACCTGCGATCAGTTCATCATACAGTACCCAGTTGATCCAATCGTTGATTCTCTTGTTCATATAACCCTCCTGAATATATTAGAATTTGTGTGGCTGTGTCTTTCGCCAGCTTATCAGTCGTACTATGATCGTTATAACAAGTCCGGCAAGTATCACTCCTGTATAGATCAGGAACATCCGAAGTCCCAGATTATCCGGAATCAGCGAGATCAGTCTGTCATCCCCTGAGAAAAATACATCATACCTGCCTTTAAATACCATCTCACGAACGCCATAGAAAATGCCGCTTCCGGATACCGCAAGCAGGATCAGTGATACCATTCCGATCACACTTGCTGCAACGCCGCCCCATACGACACATTCATACATTCGTCTTTTCTTTACTGCCAGAAATCCTATGATAAGCAGGATCACCGACAGGAACATCATTCGTTTCGCCTCATCCTTCACCTTCTTCAACTGTCTAAGCTGCGTCAGGTTATAGTCGTAAAGCTTCACATTTCCTTTATCAAAATCAACATTATTTCCGGTTTCCTTCAGTCCATCCGCAATGATACTGTACTCCAGCCACGCCTCGAACTCCGTCAGAGCAGTTTCCGAACCATCTGCTTCATCTGTCTCAAATGTTCGTCCGGTCATCTCTGATGTGTACTCTGCCTCACTGATATTCACTCCCTGGAATGAGATAAACACCGCAGACGACACAATCAGCATTACAACTGCGATCGCAAGGATCACCTGAAAAAATCTATATTTAAACATGATTATCTATCCTGATTTCTATTCTAAAGTCTTATTTGACACATCAAATAAATTATATCGTTCTTATTACGCACATTAATTATTTTACCATTTTAATTGACTTGTGTAAAGAAAACATACTGCTTTCTTCATTATATATTTCTGCCACATACTGTCTTCGCTCTTAAATTTTATATTATTAAACATATTACTTTGATCCATAAAGACTTGGCAGATAAGATAATTGCAGCATGCTAATATTTTAAATGTTCCGATACAAAATAAAAGCAATATAAAATGTTAAGACATCGCGAAGATTTCGTTATGAGGTTTGTGCTAACCGTCAGCATCAAGCCCATGTTTGAGTCCATAAGGACGAGTTTGGGCGACTGCTGACAAATCAGTTGCACGAACCGAATAGAAATCTTTACTGTCTTGCATTATATTATCTGACCGACATTCCATGTCTGAAATCAATTTTCAATTAACAACGATCATCTGCCAAGTTCACGCAGGTCAAAGTAATATGGGCAGATGTCTTCGTAATGGCCATCCTTCATGCGAAAGCCCCCCGGAATCGTTCCAAGCTGCGTAAATCCAAGCCTCTCATAGAGGTGTCTTGCATGTACATTCGTAGCCACCACCGCATTAAACTGCAGCACCAGATAATCATGCGCCTTTGCATGCGTCAGGCAGTCAGACACCAACTTCTCTCCGATATGAAGCCCTCTTACATCCGCATCTACCGCATAGCTGGCATTGCAGATATGACCGCAGCGTCCGACATTATTTGGATGCAGGATATAAAGTCCGAGCACCTTTCCTGTGTCTGTATCCTCTGCCACCGCGGTATAGGTCTGTCCTGCAAAGAATCCCCTGCCTGTCTCCTCTGTCAGGTCATCCTCCTGTGGAAAAGCAACTCCATCATCTACCACACGGTTCCAGATGCGGTTCATCTCCTGTATGTCTGAATCTTTATATTCTCTGATCTGTATATTCATCTTTCGTCCTTCTTTCTTATTTTATGCATCATTATAAGCCCGTATCAAACAGGCTTCAAGAATATAAATATAGACAATTCACAAAAATCATCTTAAAATGCATATAATGAAAATCTGCTTGACTGGAAACTGCGAAGGAACGAACTTCTTCTCTGTGAAAACAGTCTGTACGGATGAAAGGAGTATAACCACATATGTTATTTGAACTGATAAAAGATCATTTATTCTTAAGTATATATATTCTGATCAACCTGATCGTATTTTCCCTGTATGGCATCGACAAATGGAAAGCCATCCATCACAAATGGCGCATCCCGGAAGCCCACCTGATCCTTGCCGGAGTATTCGGAATCTTTGGTGCCGTTCTTGGTATGCTGTTATTCCGACATAAAATCAGGAAGCCCAAATTCTACATTGGGCTTCCTGCAATCTTCATTCTTGAACTTATGTGTGTGATCTTATACATAAAATATCATTGAAATATTTTTGCTTTTATGATCATTTGTCATTTGTGAATATCAGCTATTCATAAATAACGGCTATCCTATAAAAGTCATATTAATGATGCATCAGCGTTCCGTACATCTCCGGTCTGCGGTCACGGAACACACCCCATTCTCTACGCATCTGTGCGATCGCATCCAGATCAAATTCATGGACAAGCACAGATTCTGTCTCACGGTCTGCCTCCTCCACGATCGTTCCGGTCTGATCTGAGATAAAGGAAGAACCGTAAAATGTCATTGAAGATTCATCGTCCGTCTCGGTTCCGATACGGTTCGATGCGATCACCGGCATGATATTGGCTGCTGCATGTCCCTGCATCGCATGCTGCCAGTGTGACTTGGAATCAACATTTAATGTAGGCTCGCTTCCGATCGCAGTCGGATAGAACAACAGCTCTGCGCCAAGAAGTGCCATGCTTCTGGCAGCCTCCGGAAACCACTGATCCCAGCAGATGCCAACGCCGATATCTGCATATTTTGTCTTCCATACCTTAAATCCGGTATCTCCCGGTGTAAAATAAAACTTCTCCGCATATGGAAGTCCATCCGGGATATGGGTCTTACGATATGTTCCAAGGATCGTTCCATCTGCATCAATGATCGCTATTGTATTAAATGCTGTATTTCCTGCCTTTTCATAAAAGCTGATCGGCAGAACAACCTGAAGCTCTTTTGCAACCTCGGTAAATCGTTTTACTGCTGCATTTTCTGAAAGTGGCTTTGCCAGATCAAAATATTCAAATTTCTGCTTCTGACAGAAATACGGAGTTTCAAATAATTCCTGTAACAAGATAATATTTGCACCTTCTGCTGCCGCCTTCCGAACCAGCTTCTCTGCCTTGTCTAACACTTCTTCTCCATTCCAGCTACAGCTCATCTGTGTAGCCGCTACCTTTACCTTTCTCATACTTATATCCTCCTGTTATCAGAACATCTTATTTCTTTATCCTATATTTTCTGCCATTGATTTCCGGCTTACCTTCTACTTACATCTGCCAAATCTATCTTCCACCGGTTGTCTGTTTTCAACGGCTTATATTCCACTCGCACCTGCCAGATTATTCAGTCTGTCATATATCGTCTGTCCCTCAAATATATTCCATACCACTTTGGTATCCGGTATCTTCTCAGGATCGATCGTAAACAGATTCTGATCCAGCACGATGAGGTTTGCACATTTGCCTTCTTCGATCGAACCGGTTCGGTCTTCTGCCTGATAAACATAAGCAGCTCCGTAGGTATATCCTTTTAAGACTGTCGCCATATCAATGACCTCCCACGGATTCTGACCGGATATTCTTCCGTCTGCATCCTTTCTGGTCACTGCCGCATAGATTGTCTGAAATGGATCTAATCCCACAACCGGGTAATCCGTTCCGACTGCAAATGCCGCTCCTGTATTCGTGATACTTTTCATCGGCCATTCATATCTGCACCGCTTCTTTCCAAGCCGCACGATCTTGTCATTATTGGACAGGATCAGATGATATGGCTGCACCGATGCTACAACATCCAGTTCCTTGAATCTCCTGATATCATCGGGATGAATATTTTCGATATGCTCGATCGTATTTCTGAGATCCTTTCTTCCGGTTCTTTTTTCCGCTTCCTCGTACATATCAAGCGCCATGCGCACAGAACCATCTGCGATACAATGAAGTCTGACCTGTATGCCTGCCTCATTTGCCGCAGTGATCTCCTCCTGCATCTTCGCTCTCGGCCAGAGCGGAAGTTTCTCCCCACAGGTATCCGGGCGGTCTGTATATGGTTCTAAGAGCAGTCCAGTATAAGTCTCCGTCACCCCATCAATAAACCCTTTTAAACCAGTGATCTGAAAATGTCTGGAATCCAGTTTTTCCTTCATCTCAAAGAACTTTTCAAATGAGGTATAGCCAAATAACTTCGTGTAGACATATACATTTGCATACAGCCCTTCTTCATCATCCAGCTTTTTCAGTAATTCATATTTCTTATAAGTCTCTTCTGTATAATCTTCTGCAAACATCTCACTTAAGCCTGCAACTCCGTTCTCCGCAAGTACCTGTTTGAAATGTCTGTGTATTTCTGTCATTTCTTCATCCGTAAAATCCATGAACTTTTCCATGGCGGGCGCATAGGCTTCCGGTTCGATCAACATTCCGGTAAGCTCTCCATCCGGGTAAGTCTCGATCATGCCATTTGCAAGACTCGGATTTGGTCTGATCCCGGCTTCAGCAAGTGCTGCTGAATTCAGCCACATGCTGTGTGCATCCGCACATTCCAGATATACCGGAGTATCCGGGAAATATGCATCCAGACTTCGCTTGTCCGGCATACGATCCTCCGTCCAGTTCCCGATAAACCATCCAGTTCCGCGGATTCGTTTCTGTCCGGGATGCGCCTTTACATATGCCGCCATCTGCTCCACACATTCCTGTTCCGAATGGCAGACATCCAAAATGTTGCATACATATTCACTTGCGGCTACCGCTCCGGTAAATATATGGGTATGTGCATCGATAAAGGACGGCATGACAAGCTTGTCACCCATATCGTATATCGGAACATCCGCCGGAACGGCATTTGTCTCATCATATGGCAGGAGCTTCTTTATCCTGTCATCTTTGATCCAGACAGCAAGCGGCTTACAGCTATCCGCCCGACCATCAAATACTGCCCGGCTCTTTATAATATATTCTGCCATATCACATGCCCCCTTTTACTCTAAACTATAAATCCACAGATCAGGAAACCAACGATCGACAACATAGCTGCGATCATAACATATGGAAACTGGGATACTGCATGTTCCATATTATCAATACCTGCACTGTTCGATGACAGAAGCGTTGCATCACAGTAGAAGCATGCATGGCTTCCAAATGCACCACCGGAGATAATTGCTGCCATGATCAGAACCGGGTTTGCGGAGATTGCTGCGCCAAGCGGGAATACGATCGGTGCAACGACTGCACTCATGCCCCAGAAGGATCCGGTTGCAAAACAAAGCGCCGCAACAAGGATAAATGTGATCATCGGGAACAGAGAGCCTGTTAATAATGGCTGTGCAAGATCGATTATATAATCTGTCATGTTAAGCTGTTCTGTTACCTTCTGCAATAAGAACGCAAGTACCAGTAAGGTAAGGGTTGGAAGCATATCCGCAAATCCCTTTACAATCACACCAAAGATCTCATTTGCAGCTATAATCTTTCTTGGAAGATACATCAGCATACAACATGCGATTGCAAGTACAACTGCCAGAAGAAGATCACCTGTGATAATGGCGATCGCTACAAGGACTGCCATCGGAATAACGAAATCCCATATATTTCCGTCTTCTTCATAACCTGCACGGTCTTCATGATTGTACTTTCTGCTGGCATCACTGTAGACCTTTCCGGTCTCCTCTACACGCTTATATGCTTTCTTCATACCACCAAGCTTTGGCATGATTCCCATACAGAATAAAAATACGATCAATAATATAATGATTGGATAAAAACAGAATGGAATGGCACTTAAGTACGCTTTCATACCGGAGGTGAATCCGTATGCCTGCACACTCGGCTGATCAATAAACAGGCTTGCATAGAAAACTGCCCATGTTGAAAACGGAAGAAGTACACAGACCGGAGCACCTGTGGAATCCAGCATGAACGCCAGTGTCTCTCTCGGTATCTTACGTTTATCATAAACACCCTTCATACAGGCACCGATCGATAAAACGTTCAGATAATCATCTACAAAGATCAATATACCAAGTATAAATGTGGTAAGTAATGTCTTTCGTTCTGAATTACATAATTTGGAAACCAGCTTAGAAAAACCATAATTTCCCTTTGCTGTCTGAAGTAAGGCGATCAGGCTGCCGAACAATCCGCATACCACAACGATCCAGACATTTTCCGAAATCGTCTCCTGAAGCATCGTACACCATTGTGTCAGAAATGAACCTTTAAATAATAATGCCGCGCCGACCAGAGAACCCCCGATCATAAATTCTTCGCAGCGATGTGTCAGTATCGAACCGACAATTACGATCAGCACTATTAACAGTGCCACTAAACCATGTGTCATAACCATTCTTCCTTTCTGTCTTGTTTTTTTCTATAAAACGAAAAGGCGCATCCGCAATGCCGTATGGCATTGCAAATACGCCTTCGTATCAACTGCTTTTAGTTTACAATTTCGTTTACTTATTTACAATTATTATATATGATAATCTTCTACTTAATTTTAATTACGTCTAATCCTTATTAATCACTGATAAACTTCTCATGTACCAGTTCTGCCAGATACTTTGCAGTATTTTCTACACCGAGCAGACTGCTGTTGATCAGAATATCACAATGATTGATGTCCCCCGGCTTATATCCGGCATAATTCATGTGATAGGAATCACGCGCCTCATCAACGGCTACGATCATCTTACGGGCTTCATCGATTTCCAGTCCCATCGTATTCACACAATTCTCAACACGATCCGGGTACGGAGCATAGATGAATATATTCATCACATTGTCCATCTCACTTAAGATAAAGTCAGAGCAGCGTCCAACGATCACACATGAGCTTTTCTCTGCAAGAAATCGTATGATATTCTGCTGTGCATCGAAAATATCATCCTGTGTACTGTTCGTGCCACCGCCAAGCGGAAGTACCATTCTGGAAAACGGATTTTTGAAGATCTTCTTTGCGCTTTCTTCTTCTTCGTCTACAACAGAAGCGGGAAGCTTCAACTGCTTGGCTGCCTGATCTACGATATCTCTGTCGTAATACTCTATTCCCAGTTGTTCCGCCATCAGTTTTGCGATCGGTCTTCCAAGACTTCCGAACTGTCTCGTAATTGTTATAACATATTTTTTATCCTTCATCCGCAACGCTTCCTTTCTCTGATCTCTTTTTCGTTTTATAGCTTATCTCAATTTCCTACTGTTTTTCAATTATTAATTTGAGGTAAATGCTAATTATTTTCAGTAGTATGTACTTGAAAACAAGTATTTTGCAATATATAATTGTATTTATATAACTTTCGACCGGATGGCATGCTACGCAAATGAAGCAGTCTTGGCATCTGCCTGAAAATCAACATCATTTTACGCGAAGGAAACCCACAATGGAAAAGAACAACTTTCTGATCTATAACGATATCGTATATACGCTGTACCAATGTAAATCCTATGAAGCACTGAGAGATGAATTTCTCCCAAGGCTTCGCCTGCTGATCCCATTTACCTATGCGAGCATTATCTCCGTCAATCCGGAAAACCGAACTGAGATCGTACCGACTCCGGTCTGCTTTCCTGATTATTTCTATGAAGCAGAACTGCTCTACATCGATCATATGAGTGAGGATCATCTGCTCTGGATCAACAATGTACGGGAATCCCAGCTTGTAAGAGAAAGCGATCTGGTAAATGATGATGTCCGTCTGAACTCTTCTCTCTATCAGCACTGTTATCAGAAATTCCATGTCTACGATTCCTTACAGTACAGCATGATCTGCAGTGGAGAATTCTCCGGTATCCTGACGCTGTTTCGGACCAAGATCGATGGGGATTTTACAGACGATGATATGTTCTTCTTCCGTTCTCTTGGCAAGCATATCAACGTAACCTATGAACAGATCCTATATCCGGAAAAAGAGAAAGGCCATACCGCTCTTGCAAACCGTATCCCGGCACTTGCAAAAGGCTATGACCTTACTCCACGAGAGACAGAGATCCTGTCTCTGATCTTTTCATTTGCAAATAACGATGAGATTGCAGCCACTCTCGGGATCAGTGAGAACACGATCCAGAAGCACTTACAGAATATCTTCCGAAAGACCGGAACCTCATCAAAATGGGATCTACTCCGTCTTTCCTGATTCTTCCGGATAGACTAAGCCCCAGTTCTTTCGAAGGTCTGTCATGATGTTCATGACATCTCTGGTAAAAGGCATCTGCATCCGGCTTACATCTCCGGACTGTACCGCTTCTTCCATATCCCGCATCTCATATTCAAGCGCACGCTTTGTTTCACCGGCTTCTACCGGTGTAACTGCTCCGCTTGCAGCATCTACGATAATCGCTTTATCAGCTCTTGGATATTCCATGATCTCGATATACCCTTTTTCACAACTGATCATTGCACGCTTTGGCTGCTTTGAATGCATGGACAACGTAATAGCTGCCATCTGCTGTTCTTTATTCATCAGGATGATGCTTGCCTGCTCATCCGTCCCTGTCGGGGCGAACCGCACCTGACTCATCACCTGATCCGGTGTCTCTGCCATGAAGCTACGCATCAGACTGAGTGCATATACTCCGATATCAAGCAATGCACCACCAGCAAGATTGATGTTAAAGAAACGATTATTCATATCATATTCTTTATAGCTTCCGAAATTCAACTGTATCATCTGAACCTTTCCGAGTTCACCGGAAGATACGATCTCCCATAATTCCTTATATAATGGCATATGCCAGATCGTCATAGCTTCCGCCAGTATCACATGATGCTCCTCTGCGATCTGCAATGCCTCATTTAATTCATCACTGTTCAGCGTGATCGACTTCTCACACAATACATGCTTGCCGTTTGCAAGTGCCTGTCTCAGGAATTCAATGTGGGTATTATGCGGCGTTGTAATATAGATAATGTCGATCTCCGGATCTGTAAACATCTCATGAAAGTCATCATATACCTTTGTTACATGATATTTCTCTGCAAATGCAACTGCCTTCTCATGGGTACGGTTTCCTACCGCATATAAGGATTTACCCATCTGTTCCAGTGCCTGTGCCATTTCATTTGCAATTACACCTGTACCAAGTACTGCCCATCTTAATTCTTTTGCCATTTCTTCCTCCTGTACAAAAAAATGTATGATTCCCTGTATGTACCCGTATCCCCTGTATTCTAGTTCTCTGCTACGATCTTACCGTTGCAGATCGTGTAATGAAGCTTTCCCGGAAGTGTCCAACCAAAAAACGGTGAATTTGAGGCTTTGGAATGGAAATGTTCAACGGTCCATTCTTCATTTTCTCCAAATATCACAATATCAGCCGGCGCTCCCGCCTGGATGCTGCCCGGTGTCATCCGGTAGAACTCCATCGGGTTCTTACTCATCAGCTCCATAAGCTTCATAAGTGTGATGTAGCCCGGCTGTACCAGTGAACGGATTCCCAGTGCCAGTGATGTCTCAAGGCCTGTGATCCCACTCGGTGCCTGTGCCATCGGACGTGCCTTTTCTTCTGCACTGTGCGGTGCATGATCGGTTACGATCATATCGATCGTGCCGTCCTGAATACCTTCAATGATCTTCAACCGGTCCGCTTCTTCTCTGACCGGTGGGTTCATTCTTGCCATTGTTCCATAGGTCAGAACTGCATCCTCTGTCAGTGTAAAATGATGTGGTGTTGCTTCTGCATGAACATCCGCACCAAGCTTCTTTGCCAGCCTTACTAACTCAACGGAATTTCCGGAACTGATATGCTGAATACAGACAGATGCTCCTGTATGAAGGGCAAGGATACAGTCTCTTGCGACCATGACATCCTCTGCTGTTCTGGAAGCCCCACCATAGCCAAGCTGCTCGGATACTGCTCCCATATTCACACCTGCACCTTTTACAAATGCAGGATCTTCTTCATGCAGACTGATCGGCAGATCAAGCGCTTTCGCACGAAGCATTGCCTCCGTTAAGACTTCTTCATCCATGATCGGAATACCATCATCTGTAAATCCGGCAGCACCATGTTCTGCCAGCAGTTCCATATCCACAAGTTCTTTTCCCTTCAGATCCTTTGTAACGGTCGCTGTCTGGATCACATGGATTCCGGTCGTTTCCCCTTTTTTCTGAATATACTCAAGTGTCTCTACATTGTCAACTGCCGGCTTTGTATTTGCCATACATACAACCGTCGTAAACCCGCCATAAGCGGCAGCCTCTGCTCCGGTCTCGATGTCCTCTTTATAAGTAAAGCCCGGATCTCTGAAATGTACATGGGTATCGACCAGCCCCGGTGCAACCACCAGACCTTCCGCATCGATCACACAAACATCATCTGTACCATACTTCTTCCTGCATGCATCTGCATCTATCTGCTCTGCCACTTCTGCGATCACTGCACCATCGACCAGCACATCCAGCTTCCGATCTGTATTTGTCACAGGATCCACAACCCTGCCGTTCTTTATTAATAACATGCAATATCCTCCTGATATATACTATCCGCAGGCATGTGCCTACACTGCCAGTTTACCACAGACCCACTTTTTCTGACAACTGCCAGTTGTATACCTATAAGGAAAATTACAGCCATCAGTCCCAACTGTATGCTATATACCACCTGTCTCTTATACACATCTGACGCTGCCGACGATCTTACG
>ENA-OZWP01000438-OZWP01000438.1-human-gut-metagenome-genome-assembly--contig:-NODE-438-length-10909-cov-7.626774_pt1 | contig 10909 bp, 8 predicted proteins | sample MGYA00243535_ERZ654081 | MGnify/ENA primary metagenome ERZ654081 (study PRJEB26926, sample SAMN06165119) | human gut metagenome | biome: ENVO:00009003; feature: ENVO:2100002; material: ENVO:00002003...
TATAAGAGACAGTATTATTGTTATCTTTTTCTCTATAGATTATCACCCTCACTTTACAATTTCTTTTATAGAGTGAAAAACATTATCATCAGTCCAATAAGTCCGCCAACAAGAGCTTTCCAGCCGACGTTCTTCAGATACCACCACATGTGTACTCTTTCTGCTTTCATCAGTGCCAAACCACTCATAGAGCCAATAGCTAATATGTTTCCACCAAGAGCAGATGTAAAGGCTATTACCTTCCAAAAACTTCCGTTTTGAGCAAAGGCAGACAAATCCTTTAATACGTCAGGTGTTGCAATCTGCAAATCCGAAATACCAAATATCGAGAACCAACTATATGCATTAGCAAAGGTATCAATAAAGCAACTAAAGAATGCAGACATTAATCCTAAAGCCCATACATTGTTTATATTGTTATCAATAAATTCTCTAACAGTAGCCAAAGCGCCGGTTTCGTTTACCACACCTAAAGCAAGCATAATACCCATCACAAAGAGCATCATTTGTATCACACCATACTGCAACACTCTTGGTATCTGACGCTGTATCATAGCGTCATCGTTCATTAGTTTACGATTAAACAATTCGTTAACCATCCACAATCCCGCCAACACACAGCAAGCACCAAGGAATGGACTCAACTTTGTGATATTATGGCAAGTCGGGATAAACCACAAACCTCCAATTCCAACGAAAAGCATAAGCAAACGTTGCCAAACATTTAGTCGTGTGTCATCGCCACGATAAGGCATCGTAATCCATTCCGTTTGCACTCTTTCAGGCAATGTGCGACCAATGAGATAAGTAGGTATCGCCCATGCTACCAAGCAAGGCAACATTAAGCTCATGGAGAAATTTGTAGCTGTTACAGCTCCTGCATTCCAAAGCGTAAGTCCTACAGGGTCACCAATCACTGTCAGCGCACCTCCGCAATTTGCAGCTAATACAATAGCAGAACCATAGAGCAGACGATGTCTACGATTTGGTATCAGCTTGTGCATCATGGTAAGCATCATCACGGTTGTGGTGAGGTTATCAAGATTGGCTGAAATTAAGAATGTAACTGACGATATAGTCCACAAGAAACGCTTTGACGAACGAGTCTTAAGTAATTGAAGTACAAAGTCAAAGCAACCATTATTGTTTAATATCTCAACTATTGTCATGGTAGCCAATAAGAATAGAACAATACTACCACCCTGACCAACATATTTTAGGAAGATATGATCTGCGATAAACATCTTTACGTTAGAACTTGTTGCCTCTGATCCAGCAAGGAATGAAAGGTATTCCTTTGCATGTATGTTCATCACAAAATCTGTGCCATAGCAGATATACAGTACCCAACCAATGGTGCCGGCAAACATGGCTACAGCAGCCTTGTTTACCTTTGTTATGGTTTCTGTTCCCAGAATCACATAACTAAATAATAGGATAGTTACTATTATCAAAGCCATGGTCAAAAGTATATAAAGCTTGGTGGTTATCGGTGTCATCAATAGTTTTATTGACTAAACCAAAACTAACCTTGCTCAATAAGTTTATTTTATTAATTCAGACGCAAAGATAATAATTTATCGTAAAATAAAAAACTTATTGCAAGAAAATTATACTCGTTTAACGCGATATTTCACAAAATTGAAAGTTCAATGGTTAAATAGAACAATCTTCTGCTTTGTCAAGCTTTCAAATCATATCTTTTCTATCCAAAAGCATATCATCTTCGATTCAATAACGCTTTCAGAGTAAAATAGACATTTTCTTGTACCACAAATGCGTTCCACGACCATTTCATCGGCATATAACCTAACTTTCTCTTATATCTTGGCTCCAATCGCTCTTGTTCGATGCTATTCCATGCCCATCTTATTATTCGCATACCCTCTTTAATATCGCCTTTTGAAAGCAATTTGCGATTTAAAAATACATAATACATTAATCCAACAACATTAAGCCATCTCACATTTTCATATAAATCCAGGATTCTTTCTTCTGCTCCAATCTTTAGCAGAGTTTGTTTCATGCTCATATTGGCTTTAAGATAGTCAAAGCGTTGTAGCCCGGGTTTGTGTGTAGTAGACTCCCCATGCTGCAGATAATAATAACGACCTTCACACGTTCTCACTTCTCTCGACGAGAGGTAATGAAGACGTGTGGTATTATCGTCGCTATAAGCCTTACATGATTCATCATAAGGAAAATCTTTGTGTATTTCAGCTTTTACAATATATACTCCATGAATTTTCCATGTTAATGAAGCTTCAAAAGCCTCTTTGCCCGACATTGCCTCAAACTTAGGCATAGGGTAAGACTCTTCTCTATCAGGATATACATATCTGGTATCAAATAGCACGCTATCGGTTAGAGGATGCTGGGTATAGCAATCTACAGCTTTCTCTAAACAGTCAGCCGACATCCAATCATCGCTATCTAAAAAACAGACATATTTTCCTCTAACCATACCTAATCCCTGATTTCTTGCATGAGCTTGGCCATGATTTTCTGTTAGAGCTATCACCTCGATTCGGTTATCTTTTCCTGCATATTCATTAAGTATAGAAAGAGAATTATCAGTAGAAGCATCGTCTATACATACTACCTGTATATCAGTTAATGTTTGTTCGATTAGAGAATCAAGGCATTTTCTGATATATTTTTCAGCATTATAAACTGCTACCAATACTGTAACTTTTGGGGTTGTCATTGTGTTTGATATTATCGTCTTAGTATTTTCTTCTTGAGTTTTTCCCATAATGTTGTCTTTTTATGAAGTATCGTTAAAGATATTGCTAAGCTAACCATTATGAGCAATAATCCCATCGACCAATAAAGCAAACGAGATTCAACCATAGTAACTAAGAAAGCCAAGATACCTAATGGAAATTGCATAGCCACATATTTCAAAACTTCTATAGATATGCTATAACCATATTTTGCTTTAATCACTATATAGGCTACAACATAGTCAACTATCATAGATAATGTTAATGCAACTCCAGCGCCCAAAAGCCCCATCCAATTGTATAACACAAAAGTGAGCACAACAATCATTATATCATAGAGTGCTTCGATAAAGAGATATAGTATAGAATTGCCTTTTGCTAAAGGAATATATTCAACTGGCAAAGCTAAGGCTCTGACAAACATAGCCATAACGGCTACCTGAATCATTCCTAATACAGGCATAAAATGACCACTATATAGCAATGGAAGCAGTATAGGCATTCCTATCAGAAAAGCTATAAGCAATGGAGATATCAGCAATAAAGTTACTTCTATCTGCTGGTTTACACATTTGTTTTGTGCCTCTACATCATCGCGTATTGCAGATAAGCGTGGGAAATAGTCAGATTCCATGGCAGAGAAAACTATTCCTGCATACACAAATATCATCATGTAGCCTGCATTATACAATCCCACTTCGTCAAGATAGCCATAAGTATTTAGGATAGTACGTATTAAGAAGTCTGCGCCACTTCCCAAAATACCAGCCAAAACGAGTGCTATACCTAGGCGTATCATACTAGAACCTTTTACTAATAGTTCTTTATTGAACGACAAACGATATGGATATTTCTTTGTTGAACAATATAGCGCTAACACCGTATTAACAAAGGCTGCCAATACCAAAGAAGGAACGATTCCTTTCTCGCCTATATAATAATATATAGGTACACTAATGACTGCGGTAATCAACACGTAGTAGAAAGAAATCATCATTAAGTTCGTGAGCTGGCGAGTTCCTTTCAAGACAGCAGTCTCACCACCAGTTATAGCCATAAAGGCAATAGCTGGCGACAACATCATGTAATGAAACGAGTGATCACCCCAAGTGAAAGTCAAGGAGTTGATGCTTGAGCCAAACAATGCACAAACAACAAAACCCATTAATGCAGTCAATAAGCTCCATAATCTTATCATTTTTACAGATTCACAGAGCTTATCATTGGCTTCATCATCAAAATTCTGAGATATCGTTTTCACTCCACTCATAGAGATACCCATGTTAGTAGACTCCGACACGAGTTTTATAGTAGAGTTGAACAAAGAAAGCAATCCCATGCCACCAGGACCTAATATCATGGCGACCATCTTGTTTCTGACAACTCCTACAAGCATGTTTAGCATTTGAATACCTCCAAACAAACCCGTATATTTCATTATATGTGAGTAGCCGTTTTGCTTTTCTTTGTTTTCCATTATATATAACAACGTCAGATTTTCACATTTAGTATATATATACCATCTTTTATCGCGATAAATCACCAAAAAAATGAAGCAAACTTAAATGACCAACGAAGCTTGCTTCAAGTGCCAACGAAGCCTGTTTCATTTGCAATTGAAGCCTACTTCATTTTTGAGCTAAAAAAGACAAATAAAAAAGCGTACCAATCCAATAGGATTGATACGCATAAATATGAATATTCAGTATAAATTAATAACCGAAACGTTTCTTTAGCTCAATAGCACGATCGTCGTTGTAGCTAAATACTGAACCATAGCATACATAGAGGAAGTAGCCCCAGTTGTTATTGTTGTCTGGATCAAGTTCCTTTGCCTTCTCAAGGAGTGGCAATGCCTCTTTGAAGAGTTCCTTCTGTGCATTACGATCCTGAACGAGACCAGCCTTCTTGCAGAGGCATTGTCCAAGACCAGCATATACGAATGCCTGATTCTTGTCACTTGCATCAAGAAGCTTCTTGTAAGCCTCGATAGCAGGGTCCCAGTTTTGGTTTTCTTCCTGACGAGATACAGCTTCTGCGATGCTCTGTGTATGGTAAGCCAAAGCCAAGAAGTTTGTAGGATTCTTCTTCAACATATCTTCAACAAGTGCGTTGAGTTCAGCCGTCTTGTTTGAAGAGCTATAGAGCTTGCACAATACGCTGAAAGCTGCCTCGCTATTCTTCTGTGTGTAGAGATCCTTAAGCTGACCGATGTAACGGAGAGTATCTGCCTCTGTCTTAAGGTTCTTACCAGCTACTTCAAACTTAGCATTCTCAGCCTTCTCAGCCCACTCAGGATCCTGCATAGCAATATCGAAATACTGATTTGCCTTCTCAAGTTTGTTAGCACGCTCAGCATAAGCACCAGCATAGAAAGCTACTTGACCCAAGAAAGGCTCCTTTGGCAATGCCTCGAACAAATGAGTGTTGCGGCTCTCGAGGAACAATCCCCAATACTTCAACAAGCCAGCCTCGTCATTCTTGCCATCAATCCATTGACCGCCATTTACCAATTCCAAGCGAGCCTGAGTAAGCTTCTGGAGGCGAGTTTCGTCTTTGCGGTAAGCAATCTTAGTTTTGCCCTTAGCGTCTGGCTGACCATCATACTTATCGCACTCTACAGCAGCCTTAACTGCATTATATGCGCTATTGTAGTAAGCTGCTGTATCATAAGCCTGCTGTTCAGTCTTCATAACTGCAGCTCTTTGATTTTCAGCTATTACTGCAGATACAGTTTCGAAATCTTTCATAGAAAGCTCATAAAGCTTATTGTAGGCTTTAGCTTTCTCCTGTGGAGAAGCCAACTGGTCGAGAGTGCTATTTAGCAAAGCCTCTGCCTCGGCGTAAGTCTTAGACTTTGTGATAGCCTTCAATGGCTCACTATCGCCTGCATAAGCTGCTGATACTCCTAGTACCATGGCAGCCATTACAAAAATTTTCTTCATAGTTTTATAAGTTTAAAATTATTGATTATCTTCTTCTGGGTTTTCTACCTGTGTAGAGTCTACTTCATCAATAGGAGTTTCATCTTCGTATACAGGCGAAGATGTATCCTGCTTCATTTCTTCACTCTTCTGAGAGAATGCAGAGCGACTCTCCTCTTCAACAGATGCTTCAAGCTCTGACGACATCACCTTACAAACGCTTGCAATAACGTCGTTCTTCTTAGTAAGATTGATGAGACGTACACCCTGTGTAGCACGACCCATTACACGGCAATCAGCTACAGCAAGACGGATAACGATACCACTCTTATTAATAATCATAAGGTCATTGTCGTCGGTAACATTCTTAATTGCAACCAATCGGCCTGTCTTATCGGTAATATTAAGAGTCTTCACACCCTTACCTCCACGGTTGGTCTTACGATAGTCTTCTACCTCAGAACGCTTACCATAGCCCTCTTCGCTAACTACCATAACGGTCTCATTCTCAGAGTCGTTGATAACAATCATACCAACAACAGCATCGTCGCCACCATCAAGGCGCATACCACGAACACCAGTTGCTGTACGACCCATAGTGCGGATAGTCTCTTCATCGAAACGTACTGCACGACCATTGCGGTTAGCCAAGATAAGCTCGTTGTGACCATTTGTAAGACGTACGTCTACAACCTCATCGCCTTCAGCAATGTTAATAGCAATCACACCATTAGCACGTGGACGAGAGTATGCCTCCAATGGAGTCTTCTTAACGGTACCATTCTTAGTTGCGAATACTATATAGTGAGAATTGATGAATTCTTCATCCTCAAGACCACGACCACGAAGACGTAGGAATGCATTAACGCTATCATCAGAATCGATATTCAAAAGGTTCTGAATGGCACGACCCTTCGATGTCTTATCACCCTCAGGAATCTCATAGCAATGGAGCCAGTAACAACGTCCCTTCTTAGTAAAGAAGAGCATTATTTGGTGCATTGTTGCTGGATAGATATACTCTGTGAAGTCCTTGTCGCGTGTATGAGCACCCTTAGCACCTACACCGCCACGAGCCTGCTCGCGGAATTCAGACAAAGCAGTACGCTTGATGTAGCCAAGGTGACTTACTGTGATAACAACAGGGTCGTTAGGATAGAAGTCTTCAGCGTTAAACTCATGTTCGTCAGGGATAATATCTGTACGACGAGCGTCGCCATATTTCTCCTTAACTTCATTAAGCTCATCCTTCATAACCTTCTTGCAAAGTTCTGGATCGCTCAAAATCTGCTCAAAGTATGCAATCTGACGCTCCAACTCCTCATATTCTGCATGAAGCTGATCTACACGCAGACCTGTGAGCTGAGACAGACGCATATCTACGATAGCCTTCGACTGGATATTGTCAATCTCAAAACGCTTCTCCAAGTTAACTTGTGCCTCGCTTGGAGTCTTGCTTGCACGAATGATGTGTACCACCTCGTCGATGTTGTCGCAAGCGATAATCAATCCTTCAAGGATATGAGCACGTTCCTGAGCCTTACGCAATTCGTACTTAGTACGACGGATAGTTACGTCATGACGATGTTCAACGAAATATTTAACACATTCTACAAGAGTAAGAGTGCGTGGACGTCCCTTAACCAAAGCGATGCAATTCACAGAGAATGAGCTTTGTAGGGCTGTCATCTTAAAGAGCTTATTAAGAATAACGTTAGCGTTAGCATCACGCTTCACGTCAACAACGATACGCATACCCTGACGACCAGTCTCATCGTTTACGTTTGAGATACCCTCGAGCTTACCTTCCTTAACAAGTTCTGCTATATACTCAATAAGTTGTTGCTTATTGACACCATATGGAATCTCGGTAACAACAATCTTGTCGTGGCTTTCGTCACTTTCGATTTCAGCCTTTGCACGCATAATAATACGTCCACGACCAGTCTCGTAAGCATCCTTTACTCCCTGAAGACCATAGATATAAGCACCTGTAGGGAAGTCTGGAGCAGGGATATACTGCATCAACTCCTCAGTAGTCAACTCAGGATTGTCGATATAAGCGCAGCAACCATTAATTACTTCAGTAAGGTTGTGGGTAGGAATATTAGTTGCCATACCTACAGCAATACCATTACCACCATTTACAAGGAGGTTAGGAATCTTTGTAGGCATAACAGTTGGCTCAACCAAAGAGTCGTCGAAGTTGTTTGTCATGTCGACAGTCTCTTTGTCGAGATCGTCCATCACCTGTTCACCCATTCTTGAAAGTCGACACTCTGTATAACGCATGGCAGCAGGTGAGTCACCGTCTACACTACCAAAGTTACCCTGTCCATCAACAAGCTTATAGCGCATGTTCCATTCCTGTCCCATACGCACGAGTGCACCATAAACAGAAGAGTCGCCATGAGGGTGATATTTACCCAACACCTCACCTACTACGCGGGCACATTTCTTGTATGGTTTATCACTTGTGTTTCCAATACCGAGCATACCGTATAAGATACGACGGTGTACAGGTTTGAAACCATCCCTGACATCAGGAAGCGCACGAGCCACTATAACTGACATGGAGTAGTCGATATACGACGACTTCATTTCCTCTTCAATATTAATTTTGAGGATACGGTCGTGGTCAATTGTTAGATTTTCGTCCATTATTTATTACTTGGTTATTTTATGTCAAAATCAACGAGAATGCCTTTTTTTTTCGTTCTAAGGCGTTCTTGCATTTTAATTTGGGTTCAAAATTACTTATTTTTATTCAATAAGTAATTGTTTATAGTGTTAATTTTGGTTATTACAAGAAATAACCATGTAATAAATCATTCAGAATGCAAAAGTGCAGCCACTTGTTGTTCCATTTCCTTTTCAGCCATAGAACCCATACTAACAGTAGGCATTCCTTTAGCTGGTATAAACATAAAAGTAGGAATAGACTGAATCTGCATCCAGTTAGCAAGTTCACCTTCTTCATCTACATCCACACGATAGAAATCCACCTTAGAGAAATATAGTTCTGCAACCTTATTATATATTGGAGCCATTTGGCGACATGGACCACACCATGTAGCATAGAAGTCGATAACCACAGGACGCGTGCCTTTAAACTTCCACTCGTTTGGCGACGAATCAAAATCCATGATTAGTTGCTTAAACTCCGACGAAGTAAGGTTTTTAACTACATCTTTGTCAACCTTTGCATGTTGACTCGACTCTGCATTTGATTTTTCTATAGGCTCATTCTGTACAACTGCTCTACTTTTCTTATAGACACAAGATGTTGTAAATAGGAAAAAAGATGCCACAAAGAATATCCTTGTGGCATTTTTGTAGGTTTTAAACATAGGTTTATAAATTAGGATATTATTAAATTCTAAGCGATTTAAGTATCTCAGCCATCTTCTGGAGTGTAGACACCTTAGTAGATACCAAAGGAAGGCGAAGCTGATTCTCAATGAAACCCATCTCATGAAGCAAAGCTTTTACTCCAGCAGGGTTACCATCTACGAAGAGCAGAGAATAGAGCTCGGTAAACATATGATGTATCTTGCGAGCTGGCTCATACTCACCTTGGAACTCCAAACGAATCATACGAGAAAATTCCTTAGGTAGAGCATTCCCTATAACAGAAATAACGCCAGCAGCACCACTCGCTACCATCGAGAATGTTAAAGCATCGTCACCACTAAGCACATCAAAACGCTGAGGCTTATTCTTAATTATCTCGTCTACTTGCTCCAACGAACCTGAAGCCTCTTTAACTGCAACGATGTTTTCGCAATCATTAGCAAGACGTACTGTAGTTTCAGGCTTGAGGTTAATACCCGTACGACCTGGCACATTATATAACACTACAGGAAGTGGGCTTGCTTCTGCAATAGCCTTAAAGTGCTGATACAATCCCTCCTGAGAAGGCTTATTGTAGTATGGACATACGCTCAATATTCCATCAATACCCGACCAATCAGCAGTACGCAATTCCTCTACTACGGCTGCAGTATTATTACCTCCACAACCTTTCAAGATAGGGAGTCGTCCGTGATTAACATCTTTAACAAGTTGTGTTATTTTATCCTTCTCATCTTGAGTAAGGCAAGGAGTTTCGCCTGTAGTGGCGAGGATACAAAGGAAGTCAGCACCATTATCAATCTGATACTCCACAAGACGTTTAAGTGACTTATAATCAACTTGTCCATCTGAAGTAAATGGTGTTACCAACGCTATACCTAATCCTCTGAATATATTACGTGCCATAAATAATTATGTTATTGTTTCAATTATTTGTGCAAAGATACTGTTTTTATATCAGAATGCAAACACTTTGCCCACAAAAAATATTAATCTGTGACGATTTTGGTAAAATATAGCTGTCACGGTTAACCAACGAAGCCTATAATTCTGACCACAGATAGCATTTTATCGTGAACCAAGATAGAGGAATATCATTCCTAATAGCACAAAGGCGAGGTCAACGAACTTTGCCTTTAGATTCTTTTCATGGAAAACAGCTGCACCAAACAAGAAACTTACTATCACACTACCTCTTCGAATCATTGACACAATAGAAATCATAGCTCCAGGCAGACTCAAAGAGTAGAAGTATACGAAGTCGGCAGCACTTAGGAATACTGATATTCCTATAATTGTCCAATCCCAACGGAAAGGAGTTGTTTTCTTACGTACAGGCATCCAAATAACAAGGAGCATCGCACCCATCATAAACATCTGATAGATATTATACCAGCTCTGCACCATCATCTTATCGAGTCCCACACCTCCATTCTCTGGCGAAGCCATGAGGTATTTATCATATAGTCCGCTTACTGCACCAAGCACAGCAGCTATAACAATACAATATATCCATTTGTCATGTTTGAAGTCGATACCTTCTTTCTTTCCGCTACGGCTAAGGAGAAGAAACGAGATAACAGCAAGAACAACACCTATCCATTGATAAAGGTTTAGCTGTTCTCCGAATACCAACAATGCACCTACCAACACCATAACAGGTCGAGTAGCATTTATTGGACCTACAATAGTCAAAGGCAGATGTTTCATTCCAAAATAACCTGCAAGCCATGAAGAGAGAACTATACAACTCTTCAAAAGGATGTATTTATGCACTTCCCATCCACCAGAGGCTACATGAAAGATAGAACCTTCAAGAGTCGTAGAACCATACGAGAGGATGATGAAAGGCTGTCTCTTATACACATCTCCGAGCCCACGAGACTACGCTGCATCTCGTATGCC
>ENA-OZWP01000469-OZWP01000469.1-human-gut-metagenome-genome-assembly--contig:-NODE-469-length-10484-cov-7.022437_pt1 | contig 10484 bp, 8 predicted proteins | sample MGYA00243535_ERZ654081 | MGnify/ENA primary metagenome ERZ654081 (study PRJEB26926, sample SAMN06165119) | human gut metagenome | biome: ENVO:00009003; feature: ENVO:2100002; material: ENVO:00002003...
CGAGGGATTCAGCCTAATTTTATTACAAGCAAAAAACTTTAGCGGACACCAATAATATATTATAATAAAGGAGGGTGATTGCTGAACGGTCGCCCTTCTTTTATCCGACATAATCAATCATTCATATATGGCAAAAACAAAAATCAAGTTTCGTGCCTCTTCTGTCGGGATGAAGGAGGGCACGCTCTATTATCAGGTGATACACAACCGTGTGGCAAGACAAATCCATACTGAGTACAGACTTTATCCCTCGGAGTGGGACGCGGCACGCTCGTCCATTGTCCTGCCGTCTTCCTCCACTCCGCAACGCTATTCGTATCTTCTTTCCCTGCAGGACACATTGGAGGCGGACAGGAAGAAACTGCTGCTGGTTATTGCACGGTTGGACAAGGAGGCGCAACCCTATACCTCAGACAAAGTGGTCGAATATTTCCGGGAAGGGAAGGTACTACATGGTATCATCGGCTACACGTTGGAACTGAATGACAAGTTGAGAAAAATCGGCAAGAGGCGCATGGCGGACAGGTTCACCACGACCATCAACAGTCTGCGGAATTACCTGAAAGGAAACGATGTGCCATTGGAGGATGTGGATGGAACGATGGTGCTGGGATATGAACAGTGGCTGAAAGAGCGCGGACTTTGTCGCATATCTACGCAACCTGCGTACCATCTACAACCATGCCGTGGAGGAAAAGCTGGTGGTTTCTTCCTCGCCGTTCAAACATGTATATACCGGCATTGACAAGACTGTCAAACGAGCCCTTCCTTTGGAAATCATCAAGCAACTGAAAGAGCTGGACCTGAGTCTGTACCCAAGAATGGAGTTTGCAAGGGATATGTTCCTGTTCAGTTTCTATACCCGTGGAATGTCCTTCGTTGACATGGCACAACTAACTCAAAGCAATTTGCAGGGCGGTATGCTCACTTACCGCCGTCAGAAGACATCGCAACAGCTACACATCAAATGGGTAGAACCCATGCAGAAGATTGTCACGAAATACCAGATAGACGGCTCTCCCTATCTTCTTCCCATTGCGACCGGAGAAGGAACCTCATTCTGGAAAAAATACAAGAACTCCTACAACCGCATCACCAAGCAATTGAAGAAAATCGGCGAGATGATGGGACTATCCATTCCGTTGACCACTTACGTTGCACGTCACTCCTGGGCAAGTGCAGCCAAAAGCAAAAACGTGGCACTTTCCACCATCAGCGAGGGATTGGGACACGATTCTGAGAAGACAACACGGATTTATCTTTCATCATTGGACACCTCTGTCGTTGACAGGGCAAACAATCTAATCATCAATTCCCTGTAAAATACAAATCATCATGCCGTCACATAAAAAGCCCGCAATTCCGTGACTGATGTAATTGTTACGGAGTTGCGGTTTTCTCTTGTATGTCTGTTGTCTTTGTCTTCGAATGTTGAGCAAAAAGAGGATTCTCTCTTTAAGAGAAACTCTTTCCGTTGCAAAATTATGAAAATTATTGCAAATAACCTAATTATTGAAGGATTTTTTGACTGAAAAACCGAAAATTGTTGATTTTAATCAACCTATTGTTGAGCAAAAAGGGCTTTACGCAAGAAATGACACCTATAAATCAAGGGGTTTGTAAAAAAGAGTTTCTCTTAAAGAGAGAAACACGTTTGATGTGACCAAATTAAAAGATTTATGCGCATAGATATATATTGTGTAATACTGATTCTTTTGCTATTGGGTGCAGGGGTTGCACATTCACAAGAGAGCCGCACGGAAATCTATATTGATTTCCGTGTAAACAGCATGGTTGTAGATTCCACATACTCGGCCAATGCTACTCGCATTCAAGAAATAATAGATTTTCTCCGGAATATTCATGAAAACCAGACAATTAACATCGTGGAAGTTTCATTCCGTGGTGCTGCTTCACCTGAGGGCAGTGACCAACTTAATCGCAGGTTGGCAAAAGGGCGTCTCTCAGCTCTTGAAAAATTTGTTCGCAAGGAAGTGGATATTCCCGACAGCCTGATTACCCGTAGCGACTGCTATATACCGTGGGAATATCTTAAATCACAGATTGAATCTTCGGATTGGCTTCGTAAAGAAGAGGTGCTCACCATCTTGGAGGAAGAGTCCTCGTTAGTGAATCACCGACATCCCGATACATATATTGACAACCGTATCGTGAAATTGAAGGCTTTGGACGGTGGTAAGGTATGGTTACAGATGAACGAACTCTTCTTCGAGCGTATGCGAAATGCCTGTGTTGTATTCGTGACTTATAGGCAGGAACTTCCTGCAGGACAAAAGCCTTTCATCATTTGCGACACCACTGCTGTCGACTCGGCCATTAATCTCGTAGAGGTTTTACCGGATACGACAGCCGTGGATACCTTTGTTGCCGAAGTGGAAGGGTGGAGTCGTAAAGTACATATCAAGACCAATGCCATAGGTCTTGGAATGGCTATCGCCAATATTGCCGCAGAAATAGACTTGTCTAAACACTGGTCATTCTCCTTGCCTGTATATCACTGCGCCTGGAACTATTTCAAATCCACCATCAAGTTTCGTGTATTTTCTGTTTACCCTGAATTTCGCTATTGGCTGTCAGAAGACAACGACGGACTATTTGCAGGGATTCATTTTGGAGCGGTATTCTACAATTTTGCTTTTAACGGTGATTATCGCTACCAACGCCATCACCGTGATATACCAGCTTTTGGCGGAGGTGTGGGCATCGGATATCGTATGCCCATCAGTAAAGACAACCGTTGGCGTGTGGAGTTCTCACTCGGTACAGGTATATATCCATTACATTATGATAAGTTCCGCAACACCCCGAACACAAAGGACGGACTTTTGATTGAGAGCATTAGAAAGACCTATTGGGGAGTTGACCAAATAGCGGTATCATTCTCATATATGTTTGACCTCAAGAAGAAAGGAGGCAAGCGATGAGAAAGTTATTATGCTATATGATATGCATGTTGGTATTGTTCCTTAACTCTTGTGATGTTTACGAATGGCCAGAGACATCCAGATCTGTAAAACTGCACTTGCGGTTAAATTACGAAACGGACATGACCAAATGGGAACATCTTTACGATGGTGTGTCAGTTGAAGAACAGGAATTGAGCGATACATACGACAACCATCAGAAGTATGGAAAGATACGTTACATCATCCGAACCTATCCCATATCGGAGAAACAGCGCGCTTCCCAAAACTACTCACAGGAGTTCGTCTTCACAAAGGATATAACCGAAGGCTACAACCACGAGGTTACGCTTGATGTTCTGCCGGGGAACTACTATATTATGGTGTGGTCGGATTTGATAGAGACAAGTGGCGATAGTTATTTCTACGATGCAGATAATTTCGCTGAAATTAAGCTACAGGGTGAACATCAAGGAAATGCCGACCATCGGGACGCTTTCAGAGGAACAAACAGTGTTTCCCTTGTAGCGGATATCGAAGAACACCAACCAGACACTCTCGATGTTGCAATGCAAAGACCGCTTGCCAAGTTTGAGTTCATCACCACGGACCTGCAAAAGTTCATAGACAAAGAAATGGAAATCCTCAAAAAAGAAGCGGAAACAAGAGGACATGACAATCCGACCAGAGTTGACATAAATGATTATAAAGTTATTGTCCTTTATTCAGGTTTTATGCCCGACACATACAATATGAATACAGACAAACCCATTGATTCGTCTATGGGGGTATCCTTCGAATCAGAACTGAATGCCTTGAATGAAAATGAGGCATCATTAGGTTTCGACTATGTGTTTGTAAACGGTAAGGAAGCCGGCATCTCTGTTCAAATTGGATTATACGACAGTGAAAACAGACAAGTGGCTTTTTCCGAACCCATAAACGTTCCATTGCGCAGAAATCGCCACACCGTGGTGAGAGGTTCATTCCTGATGCAACAGGCTTCGGGAGGTATCACCATAGACTCTGATTTTGACGGGAACCATAACATCGTAATTGAATAATATCTTAAATGAATGATGATGAAATCGTATATACATATTCAAGGTCTGATTTTGGCATTAGCTATATTGTCGCTCTCTGCCTGTTCTGGAGATGATTGGCTGCAAACAGACGGAGAAAAAGTTTCTGTTACGTTTCAACCTACCTTAAATGGTGTGTTGAACACCCGTGCCATTGGCGACGCTACCAGTATAGACCAACTTGTCGTAACGGTGTATGAAGGTGGTGAAACCAAATCAAAGGTATTCTCGCAGACGTATGACTGGACTTCGGTGCAAAGCAGCGGGGTCTCACTCACATTGATTGAAGGGCGCACCTATCAGATTCTCTTTTGGGCAGAGCACAAAGAGAATGGGGCATATACCCTGACCGATGACGGGAATATCACAGTGAATTATAACAGCTATCTTCGTGGCGGCTTTGGGGATATGGAGAAGCTGGATGCTTTCTGCCAGACCACAACGCTGACAGTCGGAACACAATCGGTGGAAGACAAAGGAGAAGTCAAGCTGTCACGCCCATTGGCTCAAATCAACTTTGCGGACAAGACCACACAGCCTGTTGCCGGAAGCCAAAAGGCATTGGTGACATTTCATGGAATTCCGTCATCATTCAATCCGTTCACAGGTGAGATTGTAATGTCCGAAGACGATGTATGTTTCACGTTTACAGACTTTCCTGAGGAGCATTTATCCGTGGAAGGCTCAACCTATTATTATATATCAAGCAATTATGTGTTTGCACCGAAGACAGGAACGGCATCTCTCAAGGCAACCCTTGACTTGCAAGACGCGGAGGGCAACACTATAAAACAAGTGACGTTGGACAACATAGGGATTGAACTAAACAACAGAACCAATATCCTGGGTGATATTGTTCAGGAACCCGAAACATGGAGTGTCTGGGACGGAACAATTCCTTCTGCCTCCACAATAACAAAAGACGATCAGAACCGCTACATCATTGACGAAGCTGCCGACATTGCTTGGTTGGGAGCAAATGCCCCAATACTCTTGCCACAGGCCGGAACCTTTGTGATGACCAAGGATATTGATATGGCCAATTTGCCAGGGCTTTCAGCCATTCAACTGCCACAGGGAAGCACATTGGATGGTGGTGGACACACTATCAAGGGATTGATACTGACTGATGGGCTGCTGGGTGATGCCACGCAGATAACAGTGAAGAATTTGAATGTGGAGGAGGTAACCGTTGCCAATAGTTCTTCAGATAAAACCCATGTAGGGATACTGGCCAATAGCGTCAAAGGCACCAGTATGTTCAGTAATATCTACATTAATAAGGCTTCGGTAAGCACGCAAAACGGGGCAGCAGGCGGCATTGTTGGATATGTTTCGCGTAAAGAATCAGACAACCGTGATGAAACATTGACTGTCACCTTTGATGATTGCCACGTGATGGGAACGACTGTGGCCGGCACACAAAGTGAAGGCTGCTTTGTGGGGCTGCTCCGTGGATATGACAACGAAGAGACTTTGCAGTTCAACGACAATTGCACGTTTGCTTCATCTTCAACGAGGTCTTCAGCCAATGGGTTGGTTTCTCCCTATCGGGAGGGCAATGAAGCTGTTTGGCTTGCCTCAAACGACTATTCACGATTTGACGGCTGGCTGGGTAATGAGGAGTGCTATCGGGGAACCGTGATGTATGGAGCCAACCGGTTTATACCTTGTTGGGATGGCTCTACCAAGATTACTCCTTTGACTGATGGCTCCACCAAACTGATTTATTCGGCATTCGACCTGGCCGCTTTGCAGGGCACTGCTGCAGGCGACATCAAGTTGATGGAGAATGTGTGCATGGAATACGACTTGGATGGCGCGTCAAAAGAAGGCGTGCGAAATCACAATTTCACCCCACTGAGCACTTTAAACTCTTTGGAGGGCAATGGCAATACAATCTACAACATCACTATCACAGGTAATTACTACAGTGGATTCGTCTATAGTGAGGGTTGTGCCACTGCCTTCAAAAACGTTAACTTCGATGGTGCCGACATCCGCGTGACCCACGGAAGCGAGGGAGATGCCTATGTTGGAACACTGAGGGGCTTTGCATACGCCAACACAACCATTGAAAATGTACATGTGCGCAATGGTTACCTTTACGGAGTGAACAAGATGGGTGGTCTGTGTGGTGGCATCTTCAGTACGGTCACTTGTTCAAACAGTTCCGTGCAGAATTATCATTTTGAGAATTATGATTCTGAGGTCGTAAGTGGAGGATTCAAGGCGAATGGCGAGATTGGAGGACTTATCGGATTCATACAAGTTAATGATGCTTCAACGGTGAATACCATCTCCAATTGCTATGTGAAGGAAAATTCGTTCAACTGCGTTACTTATAGTGCTTCAGCTTGGGACAGAAGCGTTGCTCCTTTTATCGGGGATATCCGTACAAGCAAAGCCGGTCGGGTGAATATCACAAGTTGCAGTATTCAAGGAATCAATACTTATACGAATGCTTCTACAGGTGCAGCTGCCACTTTTGACCAACATAAGAAAAAAACAGGAGGATCAATTTTCAATCCTGTTTACACATATTACCCTCTTGTAGGGCAATGCTATTATGTGCTCATTCTTGATAAGAAAGGTTCTGTTTATATAGACGGGACGAACATACTTTGATAAAATCAAAAATCAACCAAAATCACTGCTGTCCCGTTAAAATCGTGAAGTATCATCTGGGCTCAAATTCTCGGAATTCCGTTCTTGATATTCAAGCACTTATATAACATCTTATGTTTGTTTGATTAAATTTCGAAATCAAATCGGTTTACCTTAAAAGTACTTGTATCACTCTGATATACAGATATCTATGCGATAGATTCAAAATTTTAACGGGACACTAGTGAACCAAAATATGAAAAAGTTGTTTTACCTACTATTGGCAACACCGCTGTTATTAGCCTCGTGCAGCAATGACGAAGAGGTGGCAAGTGAAGAGATCGTTCAGGTAAGCTTCAGTACAGAATTGCCGGGACGTATCGGCACACGCGCAGCATCCACATTGAATGTCAACAAAGTGGTGTGCGCTGTGTTTGAGAACGACACTGAGATTAAGAATCTTCGTGAAGTGATTGACATTACAGAGGCCGGATCCATTGAGTTCGCACCTCGCCTGATCAAAGGGCGCACATACGATGTCGTCTTTTGGGCGATGAAAGATGGTTGTTACGATGTGAGCGATATGACCGCCATCACACGTGTCTCAGGAGGAACTTCTTCAGAATCTGAATTTGAGTCATTTACAGAAAGTGTAGAAATTGAAGTAACGGGCTCAAAGTCGGAAACGGTCACACTGAAACGCCCGTATGCCCAGCTTAATCTTGGCGTGACGGCAGATGATTGGAATGCTGTGGCCAACGAGAACACATTCAATATGACCCCTAAAAAGATGGTCATCAAAACGAGTGGCAAGGATACTTTCAATGCTTTGAAAGGAACAGTCACAGGCGACGATGCAGACATCATACGAAATCTGGATGTTTCGGGTAGTGATCTTTCGGTTGGAGAAACCACTTACAAAAGCATTGCCATGTGCTATATATATCCGGAATCGAGTCAGGGCAACTTTGATGTTTCATACACCATCTCCACCGAAGACGATAGGGTCATTCGTAAAGACGTGACCATTCAGAATGTTCCATTGCAGGCAAACTATCGTACAAATATCGTTGGTGGACTGCTGACTGGAACGATAACATATACTATCACATTTGAGGAAAACTTTGCTTCAAATAATAATTAGTGAGAGATATAACAGTGTTTAACCCATTAATCCTAAGAATTAGAAAATGAAAGAATAAGAAATCAAACATGCATTAGGGAACGATTTCGTCAAGACAAAAGGACAAATAGGTCTTATCTATTTTGCCTTGTCGAGAAATTGCACTTCTAAGTCATTTTCTTAGAGACTCCCTCAAATTGATAGCAGACATCTGCTAAGGATTGGATCGGCCCGGAGAAGAAATTCTTCAGAATATTGAACGTGATTCCATTTACTCTCAGAAGTGCGGAAAAGCATAAAAACAAAAAACGTAAAAATTCTTTTATGTAATAACTATTTGAGATTAAAAAATGAAAAAGAAAAATTTATTCATGAGTATGCTTGCAATGGCAAGTATGCTTTTTGCGACTTCTTGTTCGCAAGATGAAGTGCTTAACGAGTCTGCAACAGACGATTTCGTTAATGCAACGTTTACCGTCTCTACATCTGCTGGCATTGAAACACGTGCCGTAGTAGGTGATGGTACAACTGTAAACTATGTTGCCTGTGCTGTTTATAATGCAGCAAACGAAGAAATGACAGGATTGCGTCAGTATGTATCACTGTCAGACAAGAAGGCCACATATTCCGTTCGTTTGGTCAAGGGTCAGGCTTATCGTGTAGCATTCTTTGCTTACAATGGTCAAGCTGATGGTAGTTCCGACTATTATGACATGACTGATTTGAAAAACATTAAAATCAAGGATGCTGTTTCAAACATTGAGGCTCGCGACGCATTTACCAACTATGTGGATGTTTCAGCCTCAGAGACGACGGTAGCTGTCAATAAAGATGTAACACTGAAGCGTCCGTTCGCTCAGCTTAACCTGGGCGCCTATGCAGCAGATATAGAGGCTGCACGTCAAGCAGGTATTGTGGTAGAAAAGAGCAAAATCAAGGTAACAGGTGTTTATAAAGCCTTTAACGCATTTGAAAACAACGTTGCCGGAACTACAGGAGATATGACTTTTGACTTTAACGGACTCCTTTCAGAGAAGCTGAAAGCAGATGTTGATGGTAATGGCTCAGATGAAGAATTTGACTATCTTGCACTGAACTACCTGCTCGTAGGTGGTGCAGGTAGCCCGAAGGCAACAACAGACGTTACATTTGTATGGGAGACAGCAAATAGCAAGACCAACGACCCTGCGACAGAATTCAAGAATGTGCCTGTGCAAACCAACTACCGCACAAACATCGTGGGTTACTTGCTGACCAATCCTGCTGAATTCAACATCACTATTGATGAGAACTTTAAAACGCCTGATCATTTTGTGGTATTGTCTGCCGCAGAGCTTGCACATGAAATGATTCCTGTCAATGGAGTAATCAATCTTACCAAAGATTATGTTGTAACAGACGCTTGGACTTCTCTTTCATTAAGCGGAGCTATTACCATCAATGGTAACGGTCATAAAATTTATGGTATCAACCAACCTTTAGTGAAAGGTACAGGCGGAATTGAATTGACAGTCAATGATTTGACAATAGAGAATGCCAACGTTGGCATAGGATATGAGAATGGTTTGGGTACTGCTGCCTTTATCAGCTTTATTGATTACAGCGGAAAGGCAACATTCACTAACTGCCATCTGCTCAATTCAACAGTTACCGGCAATGAACGTGCCGCAGCCTTGATTTCATACTGTTCGGGAAGTGAAATATCAATCACAAATTGCTCTGCAGAGGGTTGCACAATCAAAGCAGTAGGAGGTGCAGGCGGTTTGATTGGTTACACCATTGCAACTACAAATGTTGCCGATTCTAAAGTAGAAAATACTTATGTAGAGGCTACTGAAATCAGAGCAGCAGGAAAGGCTGCTGTTGCAGGTGCTGTAATCGGTACTGTAAATGGAGCAACCACATTCTCTAATGTGAGCGTTAATGGTAACACCGTTAAGAATCATAGTGTAAATGGTGAGTTATCTACCTATAATGAAAAGGTTGGCCGTGTCGTAAGTCCTGGTACTTTGACAGATAATTAAAGAAACCTCATCATCCTTTAATGGATATTCACAGAAAAACCATTGATTTGGGACCTGCCGTACGTGAAATGGCAGGTCTCATTTTCCTGTATGCATCTGCGATATCCCTTAGTTATCGTTCCCACTGATTCGTTGTATGGCAAGATAATCAGTAATGTAAAACCCATAATGTTGACCAGCTAAGAACCTTTGAAAAATCAGTTACCGTAGAATGAAAAGAATTTTGTCTTTAGCTTTTACCATCCTCGTCGCCTTGTGCATAGAGGTCGGTATTTTTATGCTCATTGCCCACTGGTTGGGAATAAAGGTAGCCATTGCCGTAATAGCGGTTGAGTGTGTGTTAGTTTTATGGACGGTTTACGAAATCAGGCATGCCAGTGATGAAACAGAGAAATGACACGTCTGCCTGCCAAAAATATAAAGGAAACATCAAAAATGGAAGATAAATATTCAATCTTGACAATTTTTGGGAGGCATATACTGCAAACATGTATTTCAAAAGTATAAAAATTAGTAACTTTGCAGCCCCAAAAAAATGAAAGAGAAAAGACATAGATGAAGATAAAATATGACCACAAGCCCCCACAAAGGTTGTATATGAAGATCTTTGTGGGGTATTTTTTGTTGATAGGGCTGGTGCTGACTGCGGCAGCCCTTGTCTATATGGAATTATTGGTGTCCGCTAAAAGTCTAATGAGCATAAATTATCTTCCGCAATGCCGAT
>ENA-OZWP01000475-OZWP01000475.1-human-gut-metagenome-genome-assembly--contig:-NODE-475-length-10428-cov-6.046949_pt1 | contig 10428 bp, 6 predicted proteins | sample MGYA00243535_ERZ654081 | MGnify/ENA primary metagenome ERZ654081 (study PRJEB26926, sample SAMN06165119) | human gut metagenome | biome: ENVO:00009003; feature: ENVO:2100002; material: ENVO:00002003...
GCATACGAGATGCAGCGTAGTCTCGTGGGCTCGGAGATGTGTATAAGAGACAGTTTCATTATACATATCTCGCAGGTTTTGCTCGTTGCCCTCGAAGAACACCTCGTCGCTTCCCACCACGTTGGCTGCCTCGTTGATGCGGTCGTTCAGGCGCTTGCGCAGGTTGATTACCTTTTCTACGCCTTCGGCAGGGAAGAAGGAATAGCAGTCGATGTGGTCGCTCTGCTGTCCGATACGGTCCACACGTCCGGCTCGCTGGATGAGTCGGATAATCGCCCATGGCAGGTCGTAGTTGATGATGATATGCGCATCCTGCAGGTTCTGACCTTCGCTCAGTACATCGGTGGCGATGAGGATTCGGCTCTGCTGGTCGGCAGGATAGCTCTTCTCGTTGCTCACAGGTGAGAAATGCTCCACGATGCTGGTGGTGTTCTTGCTGTCGCCCGTGGCGATGTCTATCTGCTCCACATTTTTCTTGCGGAGTTGGCGGCAGAGATACTTGGCGGTGTCGGAATACTGGGTGAAGAGCACGATCTTGTCTTTCGGATAGGTCTCTGTTAGGAGCTTGTAGAGTTCGTTGAGTTTCTGGTCTTCCTTCGTTTTCCATTGTCCGCAGAGCTGAATCATCTTGATGATGCATTGGCAATCCTTCTTGAGATTCTGCTTGAGTGTTCGCTTGAAGTACTTGCTGTTGAGCCAGTTTACATTATTCTTCTGCATCAGCAGTTCATAGTGTTTCTTGGCTTTCTGCTCGTAGTATTCCATTTCAGTAGGGATGATGAGGTCATCGCTGTCCTGGTTGTCATCACCTATATCAAACATTCCGTTGACATCTTCATCTTCCATGAAGTCATCGGGTAGGGAGTTCTCGTCGCCGATGGGCAGATTGAACTTGTTGTCGATGGCATAGAGGAAGATAGCGTTGCGCAGGATGTGGCGCTTCAGAGTGAGCAGGAAGGCGAAACCGCTGCTGTCCATTCGCTTGAAGAAGGTGCTTTTGCAGAATCCCATGATGCGCTGACCTGCTTTCGAGAGGTTCTCGATGAGCTGTTTTTCGGCTCGGGATGCTTCTTCTGCCTTGGCTTCATTCAGATATTTGGTAAGCCCATAGCGTGGCAGCAGAAGTTCTTCCATCATTGCTACCATTTTTTCAGAATAGAGGCGGCTATACTGGTCGCCCTGTTGAGTCTTGAACTTTAGGGCTTTCGGTATGCGGTCGGGGAAATACGACTTGCTTCCATCCGGGAACTGCAGGTATTTTCTGCCATTGCTTTCGTCCGTTAAGGCAAAGTTATCCTTAATGAAGGTGCGGGTGCGGCGAACCAGGAAGAGTTTCATCAGTTCGCTCCAATCATCTGTCTTGTCGCTTTGTTCAAACGACTTGATGCTGCGGATGTGGATGTCGCTATGCTTGCGCTGAAACTCTCGCTCGCCTCCCAGATTTTGGATGTAAGCTTCCGGGCGGATGCCAAGGTCCTGGTCGTCGCTCAGGAAAAGTTTCAGCTGGTTGGCCAGGTCGGAGAAATCCTTGTTGTATGGAGTAGCGGTAAGCAGCAGGGTTTTGCAATCCAGTTTATGAATCAATTCCTGGATGTTGTGATATCGCTTTCCGCTGCTGTTGCGCAAGTTATGGCTTTCATCTACGATAATCAGTCGGTAGTTCCAGGTGTTCTCCACGTCAATGGGTTTCTGCATCGAGACGATGTCTGCTTTGAGATCGTATTTCTGCTTGTATTTTGCCCACATGTCCTGCAGGTTGGCTGGACAGATGATGAGGGTGCTGCTGGCGTAGGTCATCTCATAGATTTTGGCGATGGCGCAGGCGGTGATGGTCTTTCCCAAACCCACCACATCGCCTATCATGGCTCCGTTTCGCTTGTCGTTATTAAGATGCTTGGCTGCAATCTTCACCGCATTCTGCTGGAAATCGAAAAGGGTGTTGCGGAATTCGGGTGGAAGCGTGAATTCCTTGATGCCCGAACGTGCCTCCTGACTGAGATGATATACCGTCTTGAGATAGATATAATAAGGTGGGATATCTTCTTCGCCAGCCCAACTGTTGTCGATGGCATCAATCAGTTCTTTGGTGATGTCAATGCAGAACTTGTCGTTCCATCTTGCATCAAACCATTCTGAAAGTTTCTCTGCACTGTCGCTATCGGCAAACTCTGCATTCAGCTCTCCCTGTCGGGTTAATCCGGAGTAGGTAAGGTTACTGCTACCCATGATGGCCTGGATGGGGTTGAAGTTGTCGTCTGGCCGATATGCAAGATAAAGCTTGGCATGTAGGGGCTCTCGAAGATAGAGCCTGACGCATACTTTCTCTTCCTTCATCTGTGCGGAGAGTCGGCGGAGTGTCCATTCATCGTTTTTCGATGGGAGTCCCAGCAGGAGCTGCTTTTTGAAGTCTCGGGCAATGGCTATTTTGCATTTCTGCACATACTCGGCATCAGGCAGTTGTTTCTTGCCGGAATAGAGACTTCGCACGAGGTCTTCGTCTGGTCGGTGCATACCGATGAGGAGTCGGCAGGTGCGGAATATGCGGTAGTTCTGTTCATATACAAAATCACCGGATAGCTGGTCAACCTCATTGACAATAAGGTTCCAGCCACGCAGGTTGAAGTAACCCACGCAGAAATCAACGCGCTTTACGCCCACGTTGGAAATAATGCCCTGGAGCCCATCGGTGAACTTGGTTTCCAGGTTGTCATAGATACGAGCCATGTGATTGCTGTTTATAGGGTACAACAATCTCTAGCAGTTTCAATCTTTAGATTTGTTTGCATAATTGGTAGGAGCTTTAAATCTTGTTACTGAAATCTGTAAATTCTCAAAATGTCTTTTCGAGGGAATAAAAAGAGCGTACCCTCCACCTTGTTGTATCTCTAAACAAGGCAGCTCCTACCACAGATGGCCTAAAGTGTGAAATACAAAAGGAGAGGATACGCCATATCTAGGCGCATCCATTCTCACTTTCAGTTCACACTTGTTGAATTTTGCTTTGGTAGGAGCTATTCTGTTTAGAACTTCCAGTCGAATCGATACGAATCTAATCGTTAACCCACGAAAATAGAGCAGGTTTGGCATTTGCCTCGCCATACTTGGGCACAAAGGTACTACAAAATCTTGGATTGACAAAAAAATAATCTCATTTTTCTTTGCGATTTCCAAATAAAAGCGTAACTTTGCAAGCGTATTTACGATTTTAAAAGGGAAATGTATGGGTGCAGTATATGTTATACAAGGTATATTGATTTATATTTATGCTTTTGACCATAATCCCCCACATGTACATGTGAGAAGTGGTGAAGGTGAATTCACAATTACAATTAAGGATAGAATTGTGGAAGGAAGAGCTAAGTCTAAAACCATTCATTTGATAAATGACTTTCTTGATGAACATGTCGAGGAAATCATGGAATTATGGGATAAGGCTCAGCGAGGTGAAACAATCAAGAAAGTACAACGTTAAAAATTGAAGATTATGATACTAACAGTTAAAGATGTAGATTATTTAGGAGATTATACTCTTCTTTGTACATTTAATGATGGAGTGACGAAGAAGGTTGATTTGCAGCCTCTTTTGAAATATCCGGCATTTGCAGAATTGAAGGACAAGAAAAAGTTCGTTCAATTCGGACTAGACCAAACTATCTTCTGGTATAATGGAGCTGATATTGCTCCGGAATATCTCTATGATAATGGTGTTATGGCTTAAAGATTTCTTAGGTTGAAAGACAGTCAGCCTTTCCATAAAAATAGGCTGAGCCATCATGCGATGACTCAGCCTTAATTCTTTTTTATCCATTCAGAACTTTACTGCTGAACAGGAATCTTCTTGACGCGACGCTCGTGACGGCCACCCTCGAATGTTGTGGCAAAGAACTCGTCGAGAATAGCCTCGGCGGTCTTGTTGTCTACGAAACGACCTGGAAGTACCAATACGTTGGCATCGTTGTGCTGACGAACCAAATGAGCAATCTCCTTGCACCATGCCAATCCGGCACGTACACCCTGATGCTTATTCAATGTCATGGCGATACCTTCGCCGCTGCCGCAAATGCCGATACCTGGATAAACTTCGCCGCTCTCAATGCCATTAGCAAGAGCATGACCGAAGTCAGGATAGTCTACACTCGCATCGCTGTATGTACCATAATCCTTTACAGGATAACCCTTCTTTTCCAAATATTCCAAAACGAATTGCTTCAATGGAAAACCTGCGTGATCGCATGCAATACCAACTGTCTTTACTTCCATAATACTTAAGTTTTTAAGTGAAGAACGAAGAGCAAACTCTTCATTACATCACAAGGTTAATATAAAAGAGTGATAGGAGTTAGATGCTGTAAACCAGATGATTGCCTGATGACAAAAACTGATACCAAACTTCTAACTCCTAACTTATCAAACTAATTAAGCTTCAGCCAAGAAAGCCTTTACCTGCTTGTAAACGTTCTCGCCTGTGTAACCGAGCTTCTCATCAAGTACCTTGTAAGGAGCTGAGAAACCGAAGCTCTCCATACCCCAAACCTTACCATTAGCGCCTACGAGACCCTCGAGAGTTACAGGAAGACCGGCAGTCATACCGAAAATCTTAGCGTTCTTTGGCAATACGCTCTCCTGATATTCCTTGCTCTGACCACGGAACAAGCCCTCTGATGGAGCACTTACCACGCGAACCTTGATGCCGTCGGCACGCAAAGCATCGCAACCAGCCTCCAATGTAGAAACCTCAGAACCGCTTGCTACGAGGATAACATCTGGATTCTCGTCGCTGCCAGCTACGATGTAAGCACCCTTAGCAGCCTGCTCGTAATCATTACCCTCTGGCAACTTAGCGATGCCCTGGCGAGAGAAGATCAAAGCTGTAGGAGTCTCAACGTTCTCCATAGCGAGCTTCCAGCAAACTGTAGTCTCGTCAGCATCAGCTGGACGGAATACGCGGACGCTGTCCTTACCTGCGTGGTTCTTTAACTTCTCCATGAGGCGAATCTGTGCCTCCTGCTCAACTGGCTCGTGAGTAGGTCCATCCTCACCAACGCGGAATGCATCGTGAGTCCAGATGAACTTCACTGGAACCTGCATCAGGGCTGCGATACGTACAGCTGGCTTCATATAATCAGAGAATACGAAGAATGTACCCATTGCTGCAACCACACCACCGTGGAGCATCATACCGATACACATATCAGCCATAGTCAACTCTGCAACACCTGCCTGGAAGAATGCACCTGAGAAGTCACCGCGAACGATGCTCTTGGTCTTCTTCAAGAAGCCATCAGTCTTATCAGAGTTAGAAAGGTCAGCAGAAGCACAGATCATGTTAGGAACCTGCTCTGCCAAAACACCGAGACAAGCAGCAGATGCTGCACGTGTAGCTGAACCAGCCTTCTGCTCAACCTTGCTCCAGTCTACCTTAGGAGCCTTGCCGCTGAACCACTCATCCATCTGGGCAGCCTTCTCTGGGTTAGCCTTGCGCCACTCAGCCTCTGCAGCCTTGCGCTCAGCTACGATCTTCTTCAACTCCTCAGCACGCTTAGCGTAGATTTCCTTTACATCGTCGAAGATAACGAATGCATTCTCAGGATCACCACCGAGGTGCTTGATTGTATTTACGTATGCGTCGCCACCGAGAGGAGCACCGTGAGTATTGATGCAAGCCTCGTAACTTGTACCGTCTGCGCGGAGGGCACCCTTACCCATTACTGTCTTACCGATGATGAGGGTAGGGCGGTCCTGCTCCTTCTGGGCAGCATCGAGCGCCTCACGAATCTGAGCTACGTCGTTACCGTTGATCTTGATGACATTCCAGCCCCAAGCCTTGTACTTCATCTCTGTATCCTCGTTCATTACAACGCCACACTCTGTAGAGAGCTGGATGTCGTTAGAATCGTAGAACATGATGAGGTTGTTCAGACCGAGGTTACCGGCGATACGACCAACACCCTGAGAGATTTCCTCCTCTACAGCACCATCAGAGATGTATGCGTAGATCTTGTGCTGCATCATGGTTGAACCCAGACGAGCCTCGAGGAACTTCTCTGCAACAGCTGCACCAGCTGCGAGGGCATGACCCTGACCGAGAGGACCAGATGAGTTCTCGATACCACGCTGAAGGTCGAGCTCTGGGTGACCAGGAGTTACAGAACCCCACTGGCGGAACTGCTTGAGGTCTTCCATAGAGAAGAAACCACGCAAAGCCAAACCAGCATAGAGCATAGGGCTCATGTGACCTGGGTCGAGGAAGAAACGGTCACGACCTGTCCATGTTGGATCTGCTGGATCATAAACCAGGTACTCAGAGAAGAGCACGTTGATGAAGTCAGAACCACCCATAGCACCACCTGGGTGACCGGAATTAGCCTTTTCTACCATTGAAGCAGCCAAGATACGGATGTTATCAGCTGCATGATTCATTACTTTAATGTCGTTCATAATTTTATATTTATTATTGTTGTTATTTCTGCTGAAATATTCTTGTTTTTCTAGCTCTGAAGGCTACTCAAAAGAAGGATACTTCCTTTTTTTGCCTTCAAAGATACTATTTTATTTTCAAAACTACGATAGATTTTGCAGGAATTTTTACCTTAAGGGTGTTTTTCTTTACTTTTGCATCCTTAAAAACTGCAGGCTTCACTACATCCGGGTGTGCGAAGTCGTTGTAATCGCTCACCTTGTTGCAGGAAAGAATCTGTCCTGTTACAGCTTTTGGAGCAGCTGCACCATCCAGATTAAACTCTACCTGCTGAGCCTTGTCAAGACTGACATTGGCAAGAGCAACCACAATGGTTCCATCTGCCTTTTTGGCTGCAGAAGTAGATACCAATGGAATCTTTCTTCCATCTTTTGCGTGATCATCGCCGCGAACATCCATAGAGTCGCACTTTACATCCATTGGGAGATAGGTTGCCTCCTGGAAGTCCTTGTACATGTTGAATACATGATAGGTTGGAGTCAGAACCATGTGACCTGTTCCCTTTGTATCTGTCAGGATCATTGACTGGAGTACGTTGACAATCTGTGCGATATTGGTCATCTTCACACGCTCTGTATGGCGGTGGAATACATTCAGCGAGAGTGCAGCAACGAAGGCATCGCGCATACAGTTCTGCTGATAGAGGTGGCCCTTGATAGTGCCAGGCTCCTCATCCCACCAGGTTCCCCATTCGTCAACGAGGAGGGCAACCTGCTTCTTTGGATCAGCCTTGTCCATGATAGCCTCGTGCTTCTTGATGACATCTTCTATGCCGAGCGCCTTGCCCATAGTCCAGTAGTAATCCTCATTGTTGAACTTGGTGGCAGAACCCTTGCTGCCTGTCCAGCCTGTTACTGTATAATAATGTAGAGAGATGGCGTTGGCACGGTTGCCGATACGGTCCATCAATACCTTAGTCCAGTTATAATCGTAATCGCTCGCTCCAGATGCAATCTTATAGAGCTGGTTCCCGTCATAGTTGCGGCAATAAACAGAGTAGCGGCGGAAGAGATCTGAATAATACTCAGGACGCATGTTGCCACCGCAGCCCCAACTTTCGTTACCAACACCGAGGTATTTTACCTTCCAAGCCTTGTCGCGGCCGTTCTGTCGGCGGAGTTTTGCCATAGGAGTATCTCCATCGCTGGTCATATATTCCACCCACTTTGCCAATTCCTCAACAGTGCCGGAACCCACGTTACCGCTGATGTAAGGCTCGCAACCCAACATCTCGCAGAGATTCAGAAACTCGTGTGTACCGAAAGAGTTGTCCTCAATGGTTCCACCCCAGTTGTTGTTCTGCATCTTTGGTCGCTTCTCACGTGGACCGATACCATCCATCCAGTGATACTCGTCAGCGAAGCATCCTCCAGGCCATCTTAATACAGGCACTTTCAGGTCCTTGAGGGCTTGGAGCACGTCGTTGCGGTAACCCTGAGTGTTAGGAATCTTAGAATCAGGACCTACCCAAAGTCCGCCATAGATACAGCTTCCGAGATGCTCGGCAAACTGGCCGTAAATCTCCTTATTGATTTTCTGTGTTCCTTGGTTGGCATGGATTGTTCCTGTAACATCCTGAGCTTGAGCTGAGAATGCAACTGCTGTTGAAAGCAATGTGGTAGCGAAAAGTTTCTTCATCATTGTTCTTATTATTTGTTGTTGATTTTTAGTATAATACGTTTGTGGAGGTATAATCCCCACAAACGTATTTATCGTTTATTTACTTTTTGTTCTCAACTGCTGCCTTTTCGATAGCAAGACCAGCCTTGTAAGTTTCGATGTACTTATCGAAACCAGCAACATCTTCTGCAGTTGGTGCAATCTCTACACCAGTATTGCCTGCGAATACTTTCTTGTCGAGATAATCTGCCAGGCTCAACTTCTCATCGTTGTTAACGAGATAACCTGCGAGCAGGGCGATACCCCATGCACCACCTTCGCCTGCTGTCTCCATGACAGAGATAGGGGAGTTAATGGCTGCAGCGAGGATGCGCTGACCTACACCCTTGGTCTTGAACAAACCGCCATGACCTGTGATGCGATCTACCTGTACCTTCTCGTCCTTGAACAATACATCGTTACCAATCTTCAATACAGCTACTGAAGCATAGAGGTTGGCACGCATGAAGTTGGCAAGGTTGAAGTGGTCGTTGGCAGAACGTACGAACATAGGGCGACCTTCTGCAAGACCTGTTACAGGCTCACCAGAGATATAGTTGTAAGCAATCAATCCTCCGCAATCAGCATCGCCTTCAAGAGCGTGGTTGTAGAGCTTGCCGAATACCTCGTTCATATCTACTGGAACACCGAGCAACTCCTGATATTGCTTGAACAAACCTACCCATGCATTGAGGTCTGAAGTACAGTTGTTGCAGTGAACCATTGCTACAGGGCTGCCGTCTGGAGTAGTCACCATATCAATGACTTCGTAAGGTTGGCTCAAGGCTTTCTCCAATACAATCATAGAGAAAGAAGAAGTACCTGCACTGACGTTACCTGTGCGCTGACGTACAGCGTTGGTAGCTACCATACCAGTACCTGCATCACCTTCTGGAGGACAGAGTGGGGTGCCTGCCTGAAGTGTGCCTGATGGGTCGAGCTTCTTTGCACCTTCCTCGGTCAATACGCCAGCATCTTCGCCTGCGTTCAGTACCTCAGGGAGAATGTCGAGAATCTTCCAGCCCAGGTTCTTAGGCTCGATGAGCTTATCGAACTTAGCTACCATCTCTGCATCGTAGTTGTTGGTGTTAGAGTCGATAGGGAGCATACCTGATGCATCGCCTACGCCCAAAAACTTCTTGCCTGTGAGCTGCCAGTGGATATAACCGGCGAGAGTGGTAAGGAAGTCAATCTTGTTGATGTGGTCCTCACCATTCAGGATAGCCTGATATACGTGAGAGATACTCCAACGCAATGGGATGTTGAAGTGGAAGAGCTCTGAAAGTTCAGCTGCAGCCTTGGCTGTATTGGTGTTACGCCATGTGCGGAAAGGAACGAGAATGTTCTCATCCTTACCGAAAGCCATGTAGCCGTGCATCATCGCAGAAATACCGATGGCAGCCAACTGCTTGATTTCGCAGTCGTACTCAGCCTTCACGTTCTTGCGGAGGTCGGCATAACAATCCTGCAAACCTTTCCAGATTGTGTCGATGCTGTAAGTCCAGAGACCATCAACCAACTGGTTTTCCCACTCAAAGCTACCCTGTGCGATAGGGTTGTTGTCGGTGTCGATCAAGACAGCCTTGATTCTGGTAGAGCCAAACTCGATACCGAGAATGGCCTTACCTGATTCTATAATAGTTTTTGCGCTCATTATTGATTCTTTCTTTAATGTAAGGAACAAAGAGAAAAGCAATGGAAAATTCTTCACTCTTCGTTCTTCACTCTTCACTTAAATTATCTCAACGCCTTGTTGAGCATGTAGTAAATCTCGTTGTTGCGGAGCTGCTGCTTGAAGCTGCTGATAGTTGTGTTCTTGTCGATGTTGACGAACTCAATACCGAGAATCTCGCAGAAGTCTTCCCAGTACTCTGCAGTGATATCGTAAGAGAATGCACTGTGGTGAGTACCACCAGCGAGGATCCAAGCACCTGCACCAATCTCGAAGGTTGGCTGTGGAACCCAGAGAGCTGAAGCTACAGGGAGCTTTGGCATTGCCTTTGGCTCGATGCACTCTACCTCACTTGCGATGAGACGGAAACGGTTGCCGAGGTCAACTACAGTTGCCTTAACACCCTTACCTGTCTTAGATGTGAATACCAAACGGGCAGTCTGCTGCTTGCGGATACCGATGCCGAGGAAGTGAACCTCGAGCTTTGGCTTGTCTGTTGCGATCAATGGGCAAACCTCGAGCATGTGGCTCTGGAGGCTAGATGTGCGGTCGGCAGCGAAGTTGAGTGTCTGTCTCTTATACACATCTCCGAGCCCACGAGACTACGCTGCATCTCGTA
>ENA-OZWP01000478-OZWP01000478.1-human-gut-metagenome-genome-assembly--contig:-NODE-478-length-10410-cov-7.510285_pt1 | contig 10410 bp, 9 predicted proteins | sample MGYA00243535_ERZ654081 | MGnify/ENA primary metagenome ERZ654081 (study PRJEB26926, sample SAMN06165119) | human gut metagenome | biome: ENVO:00009003; feature: ENVO:2100002; material: ENVO:00002003...
AACGGTTTGACGAATCTCATATTTAACCTCCATGCCAAGGATATCCATGATTTTTTCAACCGTCTATAGGGAAGGGTTGCCTTAACCGCTCTCTATTTTCTTGATGGTAGAAATGGCTATCTCAGACATGTCAGCGAGGTCTTGCTGGGTAATTCCCAAGACCTTACGCTGCAATTTCATTACTTCTTGAATTTTCATACCAAGTAGTATATTATATTGTACTTTTCGTGCAAAGTTAACAAAAGAATCTAGATTACGAAGAAAAGGTATAATATATTGTTCTTTTTATAAAAAATTATAAATTCCTGAGATTTTTCTTGTTTTTTGCCTTTGAATATTGTTTTTTTCTTAACTTTGCATGCACAATTCATTATAGAAATCATGACTATAGAAGAAGCTATCAAACAAAGACATAGTGTACGAAAGTACATACACAAACCTCTTTCAACTGAGGTAGTTAGAGCACTTGAAGAAAAAATCTTGGAGTGCAACAAAGAGGGTGGCCTTCACATACAACTGGTTACCCAAGAAACCAAGGCATTCTCCGGCATTATGTCATATGGAAAATTCCATGGCGTGGAGAACTATCTCGTAATGGCAGGGCAAAAAGACGACGATCTTGATGAGCGTATTGGCTATTATGGCGAACAGCTTGTGCTGCTTGCCCAAGCCCTAGGACTCAACACCTGCTGGGTAGGATTAAGCTATCGCAAGGTGAATGAAGCCTACAAGATAGAAAAAGGGGAGAAGTTGACATGCATGATTGCCTTGGGATACGGAGAGTCACAAGGAGTTAGTCACAAAATCAAGACCATGGAACAGGTGAGCAATGCAACCAGCAATTCTCCTTCATGGTTCCGAAAGGGCGTGGAAGCAGCTCTTCTTGCTCCCACTGCCATCAATCAGCAGAAGTTCTCATTCTTCCTGCAAGACCAGGAAGGTACAAAAGCTGGTTGTAAACCCAAAGTTATTGCCAAGAGAGGCTTCTCAATGGTAGGATATACCAAGATGGACCTCGGTATTGCCAAGCTTCACTTTGAAATAGGAGCAGGAAAGGAAAACTTTGAGTGGGAATAAGGACAGAATGAGAGACTTCACGGAAATATGGCAACTTCAAGATACCATCATTACAGCAGTCAACGCATGCGGTTATGGTGTCTGGGATTTGCATGCTACCAGTTGGGGATTTCATCTGGAGTTAACAGAGCATTTGGATGATGCAGAAATCTGCAATATCTGCAGTCAACTTCCGCTTTCTGGAGATTATGAAGGAGAAGGCATAAATGGTTCTGTTCTAAGTTTGTACAACTACTGATTATTGATGTTCAAAAAAATAAAAGATAGATTAATCACTTGCGGTTCTTTTGGAAAGTGTTTGAGATTTCCTGTTACTAAGAAGGAGTCTTTCGAATCCCTCCGTCTCCCTTTAGATAAGATTAGCTGCACTCGGCAATTTGAAAGCAAACTTTCATTGCGCTCATTTGCAAAATCTTTAGCCAAAGGGAGCTCCACCTCTAACCAAGCCTTCTCAATAGTCTTTACGACCCCTTCGGTTCCCCTTATAGGGGACAGAAATCTCAGAAGGAAGGATGTAACCGCCCTACTCGGTGCTCGGAACCGCTACGCTATAAGGTTGGCGGGGCATCAAAGCTCTCGCCATATTTTGCGGGATGGGACCGCCGGGAGAGGGAAGTTTATAGTTAATAGTTTGCACGTTTATGCAACCTGTTTACGCACACACATCATAAAGCACATGATTATAAGTGTAATTTGCACAAATATACGTAAGGATAATAAGTTCAAGTGGCTAAGCTAAAAAAGAAATGAGGTTTAAGGAGACTGTTTAATGAAAATTGCCATCAGGTTCAGTAAATCAGCTGAACCTGATGGCAATACCCATTGACCGTTCAATAACCATGTTATTAAATATGTGTTGGCAAGCCGCCATGTTATAATGACTTTGCCAATTTCTGTGTTTCTACCGGCTTGTTAGTTGTAATGAAATCAACATTCATTTCAATGAGTTTCCTTGTGATTTCATCATCATCAGGAGTCCATCCATTTACCTTCAAGCCTAATTCGTGAGCCTCTCTGATCCATTCAGGATGCTTGAAAAGTATCTTATAGTTGTAGTCAATGCCCTGATAGCCAAGTTTCTTTACCTCTGCAGGAGTGAAATTGCCGTTCACATAATAGACTATAGCGTTGGCATCCAATTGACGTACCAATGCACAGGCTGCTGAACTGAAAGAGATATATTCTACCTGCTTTGCCAACCCCATACGGTTAACCATCTCAACCGTTTTGCGGGTGAGCCTGTCTTCATCCTGCTGCAAAGGCTGTCTTTTGATTTCAAGAATCAGCTGTATAGCCGGATGCTTCTTCAGTTCGTTCAGATACTGCTCAAGAGTAGATACCTCTTCACCATTTTTAAGAAGTTGGGTCTTCAGGTCAGCATACTTAGAATCGGCAATGACCAGATGATTGATTTTAGGATCATGATTCACGATGATGACACTATCTGCCGTGATATGTACATCACATTCGGAGCCATACACCTTGGCATCTGCAGCCTTGCGCAAAGACGCAATTGAGTTTTGGGCAGACCCTTCTGTATCCCAATATCCGCGATGAGCCACAATACGGGTCTGTACTTTCGGATTCGTAATCATAACTGTCTGTTCAAATTTCTCACCAAAACGGTTGGTGAATACAACCGTAATGCTCTTGGCACCAGAAGAAGGCAAGGCTCTGAACAGATGGCCGGTAACAGTAAGACCCGGTTGATGCTTTTTGCTCACGGCATAAACTTCATCAACATCAGTAAATTTCTCCATCATGCCCATCGGTTTGCCATCCTGCAGCCATTCCACCTTGCAGGCAGGATCCCAATCCCAGACATTTGCCACTACATATTGCGGCTGGCTCAACATTTCTCCTTTACCATAAACACGCATCTGATAATCCATGCCATGACCAGTAGACTTATAGTGCCATTTCAGTTGGGTTCCGTCCACATCCATCACCAGATAACCATTAGGTGCACCACAACGGTTAACCTGACTCTTCCACCAGGCACCACAGGCTGCACCGATATTGTGCTCCATCAGCTGGGCATCCACCGCATTGTTCTGGAAATAGTGAGTATGACCAGTCAATACATGCACCTGATAATCCTTCAAGACATCAGCCAGCTCACCGGCATTGCGTACATTTCCCTCGTTCTCTATGCTGTTCCATACGGCAGCATGCATATTGAGGATAACCAGAGAACCCTTGGTAATAAAACTCAGATCGCGTTTCAGCCAATCCAGATCAGCATCTGTGATAGCCTCGATATACTTCTTGTGGCCCACGTAATTGATATTCTTCAAAGTAACAACGTGAACCTTACCGATGTTATAAGAATAATTGGTTGGTCCGAAGAAACGGTGGTAATATTGCTCTCCATATACAGGAGTGCCAAGAGCCATGTTATGCAAATCCTGATAACGCTTGTCGAAATCATGATTGCCGATACACTGGAAAGTGGTCATCCTGATGCCATCAAACGAAGCGGCATATTCACCATAAAGGTTCATGCTGTCGAAGACCAGGTCGCCCAAGGTATTTGCCACCACCTCACGCTGACGGCTCAAGGTATCCACATAAGCCTTCAATTCGCGGATAGATTCCTGCTTCCAGCGGTTCATATCATGCTCATTCTTGACCTGAGGGTCGGAGATTGCAATATAATAGAACTTGTCAGATGGCTTTTTCCTTTTCTCCAAGACGAAATCATGCCGGCTATCTTCTTTTACAAGCTGGTCAACACGAACATAAAAGCCCTTTGCAAGACTCTTCTGGCAAGGAAGAACATAAGCCGAAGGAGTAGAAATGCTGACGAACTTGCAGACATTGGTATCAGTAGGCAAAGACCATTCTCCCTGAGAATTGGTCTGTACAAAACTCCTGCCGTTATTTACTACAACACCGGCTATACCCTTGCCCTTACAGTCTTTTACCTTGCCGGAGAAAACAAAAGAAGAAGTCTGTTGGGCAACACTGCCCAATGGCATTGCCCCAACAAACACTAACAATATAATTTTATTCAGTATCTTATTCATCACATCCCAACTTAAACGTTTATCAATTTTATCTGGTCAAAGAAAGCCAAAGCCTCTTCAGCAGTCCTGGTATCACCGGCAGCCTGTTCCAATGCAGCCGTATCATTCTCCAGACAGATAATGTTGGCACAATCCAGAACATGAGTCATGATACGTGTTGCCTCCTCTCGGGTCATCTGATGCGACTTAAAGCTCTTCTTTACATATTTGTTCACACGCTCAACCGCCTTGAATACGGCAGGTTTTCTAAACTCAGTGCCCGAAGCACTCAATCCCACCTCTACATCATAGGTATGAGTATAGTTACATAGGAATGTATTCCATTTTCTGGTGATTTCGCCACCCAGAAAATGTTCCTCTTCAAAAGCAGGCTTGACATCAGGAATCTCTCCACCATATACTTCGAGCGTAAACTCTTTCTTTTCCTGTGCATCCATCTGGGCAGCAACAGCCATCAGCAATGCTGCCATCAAAAACAATCTTACTTTCATCTTTTTTAATCCTTTCTTTACCTTAAATTCAACATATTATAATTCTGGCCTCTTCTGCCAAATCAGTTTCGTATCGAAATCATCACCTCCCATAGACTGAACAGCCTCGAGATAGTGTTCACGGTTCATACGCTGCAGGATGGCAGGATACTTGAAGCGGTATGGCATGTGTAATGAGGCATCCACACCCGGACCCTTCGGAACATCAGGATAACCCGTACGGTTATACTCGAACCATTGCTGGAAATCAATGAAGAAGAGCGCATAAAACTTCTGTTCCATGATACGGCGCAAAGTTCCGTCATACGCAGCCTTCTCATTCTCAAAATATGCCTCAGGAACCTCTACACCCCATTGCGTAATCGCAGCAGTAACAGCCTTTTCATAGAGTTGCTTGGCATCATCGGAGATAAGACCACGCTGTGCCAGCTCTGCCTTGATAAAGAGCACCTCGGCATAGGTGAGACACTGGATATCCTGTGGTGCAGTGGCAAGATTAGCCGCATTAGGAGAAGAGGCGGTGAATGTAGGCTCCACATCATAACCACTAGGCAAGCCTATATAGGATTTCTCGTTTTTGCCAGTTTCAGGATTCTTGTTGGTTGCCTGTTTTGCAAAGACAGCCAGACGAGGATCCTTCCATGCCTGAAGGCGATTGATGAAGAACTCGGAAAGAGATTTATAGGAAGAGAGGTCAGAAGGACGGGTCATTGGAGCTTCATCAGGAGCAATACCGGAGATATGTACCTTGGCATTGTCATCATTCGATTCAAAAACCGGATAAGTAGCAGGATCTGCCATCATCTTCTTCAACTCAGCCTTTGCCAGATTACCCAATTCATCAGAGTCGATGACACGCAGCAAAGCGCGTAAACGCAAAGAGTTGGTAAACTTCTTCCACTTCAGGATGCCCTCCAAATCAGAACTGCTGGTGCAATACATCTTGTCACCATTGGTGTTGAACTGTAATCCCTTCTGGAGATTATACCTGCTGTTTGCCACATCCAGGCTATCGATGATAAACCTGTAGACATCTGCCTGAGACTCAAACTTAGGATAATAGAGCTGTTCCTCACCACGGCAAGACTCCTGTACCGGTACATCCCCAAAGGCATCAGTCGTATTCTCGAATATCCAGCATCTGAGGGTCAACGCAATCGCCTGATAGTTCGGATCACCCACCTTTACGGCTTCGTCATAGATGGCCTTGGCATTGGTATTCCACTTGTAATAATTGGTCCAGACGCCATCACCGGCGGTATCACTGATATTGAACCAACCTACACCGCTAGTAGAGTTAGTAGTAACCAGACACTGCATCAGTTGGAAAGTCCAACTGTTATACCGGGACCAGGTATAGGTGCCCATGCCATAAATAAGAGGATCCATAAAACTACCGGCATTGGCAGAGTTCATGCGGGTAGGATCCACATTGGTATCGTCCATTGATTCACATGCCGTAGTCATCAGCATAGCAGGCACGGCCATCAGCATCATTATATTTCTGAAAATCTTTTTCATCGATTCTTTCTTTATTTTGTTCATTACATCATATTCTCAATTAGAAATCTACCTTGAGATTTACACCCCAAGAACGGCTTGTAGGAAGCGTACCGACCTCAACACCAGGCACAAAAGTATTACCATCAAGAGATGTTGTCTCTGGATCAAACATCGGATAACTGGTGATGCAAAGCAGATTGCGGCCATACACACCCACCGAAGCATTGGAGATGAAAGTATTCTTCAGCCATTTTTTAGGCAACTGATAGTCGAGACGGACCTCACGGAGCTTGAGATAAGTAGTGCTGAAAGTATTGGTTTCTACATTTCCGATGCGGTAATACTCCTTATAGTAGGACTCCAAGGTGACAAGTTTCCTGTTCGGACTGTAAGTTCCATCCCCGTTATCAACTACACCCGGTGCTATGCAGTATACTCCAGCAACAGGGGTAATTTTCTGCTGTTCAAAGAGTTTCAGCACATCAGGATCTGTAATATCCAGATAGAGACTGGTTCCAGGTTTCCTGCCATTCAGGGTTTCAGACAGGTGTCCCTGTTCGCACATCTTGTGATGAGACTGCGAATAGGTCTTGCCGCCAACCTTACCATCCCATTGCATGGAGAAGGACAAGTTCTTGAATCGCAGAGAGGTATTGAAAGCTCCCTCCCAGTCGGGTAAGGCACATGCCACATATTCAATCTCTGAAGGACGGGCAGGCAAACCGGCAGCGGTAATAATCACCTCACCCTGAGCATTACGCTTGAGCTTATAGCCCCAGATATCGCCGGTGGTTCCACCTTTGGTACCGATGATGCTTACATTGCCACTGACATAAGAACCGAGAATCTGTCGCTCATCGGCAAATTCGGAAAGCGATTCTATCTTGTTTTTATTGGTTGACCAGGTAGCGGTCATATCCCACTGCCAGTCTTTCGTCTTGACAGGAGTACCACGGAGTACAATCTCCACACCTCTGTTGCTCACACATCCCGAGTTGATGGTACCCTTGGTATAACCCGTAGTAGGATCAAAAGGAGCATTGAGAATCTGATTCTTGGTGCGGTTATAATAATAGGTAACGTCTAATCCCAAACGGCTGCCAAAAGCCTTGAAATCCAATCCACCTTCCCAGTTGGTTGACATCTCCGGCTTGAAATCAGCATTGTAGAGCGTGCCCGGCTTAACCAGAGAACCCGAGAAATCACTTGTTGTATAATAAGGTGAAGTCTTGTAAGGCTGTGTATCATTACCAACCTGTGCCCAGGAAGCACGTACCTTCAACAGATTCACCCACTTCGGCATCTTCATCATGCTGTTCAGCACAGCACTCAAGCCCACAGAAGGATAGAAGAAAGAACGGTTCTTGCGAGGCAAGGTGGATGACCAGTCGTTGCGTCCTGTTATGTCAAGGAACAACATCTCCTGATAAGCAAGGTTGGCCATGAAATAGAGAGAGTTGACACGTTTTTTGCGGATGGTTGTTGTTACCAATGGACTGGAAACTCCATTAGCCAGACTATATACGGCAGGCGTGTTCAAGCCGGTAACAGAAGCCGATAGCAAATCATAATATGACTGCATCATGTTTCCACCGACAGAGGCATTGACATTGAGACCATTCTCAAAACTGTTGTGGTAAGACAACAGCAAATCAGAGTTTACCTCGTAGTCAAAGATGTTCTGCTTCTTGAAGAAACCTGTAGGGAAAGACTTGTCATCCCAAGGTCTGTGCTGCTCCTGCTGCTGGGCAGTAGCCTGGAGGCCGGAGCGTAACTGCAAATCCAGAAAACGGTTGATGGTAAAATTAGCAGAAATATTACCATTGAAACTGTGTTTCTTTGCAGGGTTGGTTGCCTCATAAAGCAAAACGTATGGATTTGGTAGATAACTGGAGAATGGTCGTATCTGCTTGATATTCTCCTTACCCTTATACCACATTGGTTTAAACCAGTCGAGGTTGAAGTTAGGATTCATGAATATCAGGAAATAGCTCAAAGAGTTGGAATTGTAAGTAAGCTGTGGAGTATTCTCCACATCTCTGTAAGTATAACTCATACGGGCATTGATCTTCACACGCTTGGAAATCTGCTGTGAACCGGCGAAAGCTGCAGTGAGGCGCTGGTATCCCGAATTAGGCAATATCCACTCACTCTTGCTGTGAGTAAGAGAGATTCGCATATTGCCTGTACTGCTGTTACCCGTAAGAGCCAGAGAGTTTGTCATCGTATGACCAGTCTGGAACAATCCTGAGTGGTTGTCTTTGTAGGCTCTCCAAGGAGTAGCCACATCAGCACGGCCTTCTTTTTCAGGATCATACTGATAGAACATCTGTCCGTCGAACTTTGCGCCGAAAGCCGAACTGGTGCCACTGGTGCTAGCCAAACCATCATCACTGGCACCATAGGAATAATAAGGCAAACCTTCCCACTGAGTGCCTTTAGAACCGATGTTCTTGGCCACACCCTGTCCGAATTCATACTGGTAATCAGGAAAGTGGGCTGCCTGCTCCCAGGAATTATTAAAGTTATAGCTGATACCTAATCCCTTCTTGGCTTTTTTTCCTGACTTGGTAGTAACCATGATTACACCATTGGCAGCTCTGGATCCATAAAGGGCAGAAGCGGATGCACCTTTCAAAACCTGAATACTCTCAATGTCATCTGGATTTAAATCAGAAAAACCATTACCGAAGTCAATAGAACCTTCAGAGTTGCCTCCAGCACCATAAGAACCACCGGGATTGTTCATAGGACTGGAAAGTGGCACACCATCAACTACGATAAGGGCTCCGTTTCCATCCATATTCATAGATACGTTACCACGGAGATTAATCTGGGTTGATGAAAGGGGACCACCTGCTGAAATGACATTCAATCCGGCTACCTGACCCTGCAAAGCCTGCGACCAGTTGGTTGGCATGGTTGCAGTAATATCAGAACCAGATACGGTTTGCGTAGCATAGCCGAGACTCTTTTCCTCTCTCTTGATACCCAAGGCTGTAACAACTACGTTATTCAGTTCTATCGGATCGTCACTAAACTTCGACTTCTGTATTTTTTTCCCTTTTACAGAACTTTTCTTTTCAGCAGTCTTGCTACCATCCTGTGCCGACTGGGCATACATGCTTCCAGCCACACAACATAATGTCATCGCAAAGAAGCATTTCTTCATACGTTGCTTTCTCATTTTCTACCTTATTATTATATAGAATTTATAATTAGTAATCTCGGGTGCAAAGGTAGAACAGAAAGATTACGTCTCGGATACAACGGCTATACAATTCATTTACTTTCTTGTTTCTAAAGAGTGACAGTCTGCTGCCAATGCTTGTCAGCAGACTTCTTTGTTAATGAAAAAACATCATCATTCATTCCATCGTAAATTTACACATAAAAAAAAGGGCTAGCCCCATCATCAGGACTAGCCCCCAGTTTTAATTATTTTCTCGATGCAATGAATGTATCTTGAAAGCTGCATAGCACTTCAAGAAAGATTACTTAACCTCAATGTGTTTAACATCGTCTTTCTTCTCTTCCTTGGCAATCTTAGGAATTTCAATCTTCAAGACACCGTCACTGACCTCAGCGGAAATCTTCTCCTGATCAGCATCCTCTGGCAAAGCATAACTCTGAGAGTAGCTGCTGTAAGAGAACTCACGACGCAAGTAATGCTCTTCCTTCTTCTCCTCCTTCTTCTCATCCTTGTTCTCGATAGATACATTCAGATAGCCATCCTTATCGATGTTCATCTTGACCATATCTTTCTTCAAACCAGGAGCTGCAACCTCCATCGTATAAGCTGTAGCACTTTCCTTGACGTTGACTGCAGGAGCTGTTGCGTTCATGTGTGGCATCAAGCTTGTATCAAAGAAGTTGTCATTAAACCAACTGTTCAACCAATTTGAAACACTGTTATTTCTACGAGCTAACAACATCATGTAAAACCTCCTAATTCTATTTTTCTCGTCCTCTCTTCGCCTTCCGGCTCAGTCGGGATTTCTCATTGTTTTTAATTTATCCTTTTTAATAACGATTGCTTCGGCTTACGAGGCTCAAGGATTTCTAGAAACCCTCAACTGTCATTACTTAGGGTTCTTGTCGTTCCCCTTGCCCTTTCGGCTTCGGCTTTCACTCTATGTAGGAGCAAGTTACGTGCCAACCCGGTTTGTAGATTTGGAGTAAACAGTTTTTGCCAATTTTGACTAAAGATTCTGCAAAATTGACAACAATGGATAATTAATTTAAACTTTGCTGCTAAAACTTCATGCTTTTTAAACCTGTTTTTCAATCCATGCCATCAGTACTGCTAC
>ENA-OZWP01000480-OZWP01000480.1-human-gut-metagenome-genome-assembly--contig:-NODE-480-length-10372-cov-4.610061_pt1 | contig 10372 bp, 14 predicted proteins | sample MGYA00243535_ERZ654081 | MGnify/ENA primary metagenome ERZ654081 (study PRJEB26926, sample SAMN06165119) | human gut metagenome | biome: ENVO:00009003; feature: ENVO:2100002; material: ENVO:00002003...
ATAAGAGACAGATTGAACAGGCTGGTTGCCGCACCCGCAGGGACAGCACCCGGTTTGTGGATACGCTGATTACCGCCAGCCCGGAGTTTTTCAAGAAGAAGTCCCCAAAGGAGATACAGGAATTTTTCCAGAGGGCGGCTGATTTCTTAATCGGGCGGGTAGGGAAAGAAAATATCGTGTCGGCGGTGGTACACATGGACGAGAAAACGCCCCACCTGCATTTGGTCTTTGTCCCGCTGACAGAGGACAACCGCCTGTGTGCAAAGGAGATTATCGGGAACAGAGCCAACCTCACAAAATGGCAGGACGATTTTCACGCTTATATGGTGGAGAAATATCCCGACTTGGAGCGTGGGGAAAGTGCCAGCAAGACAGGCAGGAAGCATATCCCCACCCGTCTGTTCAAGCAGGCGGTCAATCTCTCCAAACAGGCAAGAGCCATTGAAGCCACGCTGGGCGATATTACCCCGTTCAACGCCGGAAAGAAAAAAGAGGAAGCCCTCTCCCTGCTGAAAAAGTGGTTTCCGCAGATGGAGAACTTCTCCGGGCAGTTGAAAAAGTACAAGGTCACAATCAATGACCTGTTAGCGGAAAACGAAAAGCTGGAAGCAAGGGCAAAAGCCGGTGAAAAAGGCAAGATGAAAGATACGATGGAACGGGCAAAGCTGAAAAGCGAACTGGACAATTTACAGCGGCTGGTTGACCGTATCCCGCCGGATATACTGGCGGAACTGAAACGTCAGCAGCGGCACACGGTAAAGGAAAGGTGATAGATATAAGCAGAAATTTTCGCCGCCTCTGTGCGGCATTGTACCTTGAAAACTGAATATGGAGGACACTGGATGGCAAAAAGTGAAAGCGATATTTTTACACCCCGAACAGGGCAGGTTATACAAGCAGAGAACGGCACGCAGTATTTTGTATGTGGGAACAACCGTATAAAAATCTCCGAACACTTCGCCGCAGGCGGGAAGCCCCTCGGTGATCTGATTGTAGATGTGGTGCGGCATACCGCAGAAAAAGCCGCTTCAACCTGATAGCCCATCATTGATAACACGCCCACGCTTATGATATAATTGCCATAGAGCAAAAGTATTGTAAGCGTGGGTTGTTTCTTTAGAAGGAGGATTTTTAACGGTGAAACAACCTTACAATACTACGATTTACAACACGGCGCTTTATATGAGATTGAGCCGGGACGATGAAAACTATGGTGACAGCGTAAGCATTGAAACACAGCGGACAATCCTGCAACAGTACGCAAAGGAACAGGGGCTTCATGTAGTCGGTGAGTATGTGGACGATGGCTGGTCGGGGACGAACTTTGAACGCCCGGATTTTCAGCGCATGATGGACGATGTGGAAGCTGGAAAAGTAAACTGCATTGTCACGAAAGATTATTGTGCGATAATAGGACTAAATCAGAAAGACCTTGAAAACCAAGGCATTCTGGCTTAGTCCCTTCTTTTTTTGACCGAAAACAAAGGACTTTCACAATAATCAAGCAAGCCGGAGGGTGCTGCTGCACACTTCCGGCAGAAGGAGGATATAGTGGGTGCTATCAAAGTCTTCTTGAAGGAAGTTGTGCTTCCAATCGCGCTTGCGTTCTGCCTCGCGTCATTTCTCAAGCCGATCTATATGCCTGACGGCGTATGTGACTACTTCCTTATGTGGATCTGCGTCGGCTTGCCATTCGGCATCCGGAGGATGTGCCTCTGGCTCGTTCCCAGCGGCTACGGTATCTCCGGCTCAGTCGGCATCTTCGCATTGAACTTAATCATAGGCGGTCTTATCGGAGGACTTGCCTTCTTCATCGGGCTGCTGCTCGGTGTCATTCATACCATCCGAGAAATCATCTGAACTACATCGTAAACGAAGAGGGTTTGTTTCTTCTCCAATTTGGAGTAAGAAGCAAACCCTCTTTTTTTGTTGCCCAAAAGCCGGAATATTTGCTGGCGATGCGGCGAAGGAAAGGAGTTTTTAAGCATGAAACGCATGACAGCCGGTGATCTGCAAGCACTGGAATTGCTGATGCAGACCACACCCGGCTTTGAGCATTTTGACAGCGGCGCGGATGGCATTCTCCCTGAGTGCCGAAGCTGCCGCTTTCACCGTCCTCACTGGAAATATCAGTCCTGCGTGTTTGCAGAGTGTCCCTACTGCTGCAATCCCGTTTCTACCCTCAAAAACCAAAGTGGCACATCTGCTGCCGGAAAGGAAGTCAATCATGGATAACAAAATCGAAGTCTTCAAGAATGAACAGTTTGGAGAAATCCGAACAGCCCTGATCGAAAACGAGCCGTGGTTTGTGGCGGTGGACGTGTGCAGGGCTTTGGAGATCGGCAATTCGTCACAAGCCATTTCACGGCTGGATGCGGACGAGAAGATGATTACCCTCATTTCAAATGAGGGTAATAAACGAGGCAATCCCAACATGACGGTGGTGAACGAACCTGGACTTTACACGCTTATTCTGAGCAGCCGTAAGCCCGAAGCCAAAGCCTTCAAACGCTGGATCACACATGATGTCATCCCCATGATCCGCAAGACCGGCGGCTACATGACGGACTCCCTTCTGGAACGTATTCAGAAGGAACCAGCGGTCATTGTAGAGTTCGCTCAAGCGTTGATTCTGGAAAAGAATCGCGTGAAGGCTCTTGAGTGTGAGCTGAACACGGCAAAGCCCAAAGCCGATTACTACGACGCCTTCATCAATCCGGATGACTGCACCAATATCCGAACGACGGCGAAGGAACTGAAAATCCCGGAGCGCAAGTTCGTCCAGTTCCTTCTCAGGGAGAAGTACCTGTTCCGATCTCCCTCCGGTCAGCTTCTTCCCTACAACAAGGACAGCAATGCCGGACTGTTCATCGTCCGCGATTTTGTGACGTACTGCTACACCGGTTCTCAGACCTACTTCACGCCGAAGGGCAAGGAGGTCATCCGAATGAAGTTCCAGAAAAAGTGCGGCGAAGAACTGCTTTCCAAGATGGCAAGGTGATTTTCGTGGCAGTCTATCGCGTAAACAAGAATCGTGGCTATACCGTCATGGCGAACTTCCACCTCCGAGACAAGAGCCTGTCACTCAAGGCAGTCGGGCTACTCTCAAAGATGCTCTCGTTCAATGATGGCTGGAAGTTCTCAACCAAGGGGCTTTCCGCAATCTGCAAGGAAGGTCCGGATGCCATTCTTTCCGCGCTCCGTGAGCTTGAGACACACGGCTACCTCGTCAGGCACCGGCAGAGAGACGGTAAAGGCAGGATGAGCAGCACAATCTTTGAGATATACGAAGAGCCGCAGGAGTCAACGCCAGAACGGGAAATGCCACACACGGGAAATCCATGTGTGGAGAAGCCAGATGTGGATAATCCACACGGGGATAAGTCCGCACAAATAAATACTGATCAAGTAATTACCCAAGAAAGAAATAATCTCTCAAAGAACTATCAATCCATCAATCTTGATGGGATGGACAGGATGGATGAGCGAAGCGAGTATGAAGAGATTATCAAAGAGAATCTTGATTACGACATTCTCTGTCAGGATCCGAAGATCGATAAAGACCGCTTCCGGGAGATCATGGACATCATGCTGGATGCCGTCTGTTCTACCGCTCCGACCATCCGTATCAATGGCGAGGATATGCCGCAGCAAGTGGTCAAGTCCCGCTTTCTCAAACTCAACAGCAGCCACATTGAGTACGTTCTGGAAGCAATGAACAAGAACCCGTCAGACATCCGTAATATCCGGGCGTACCTGTTGACCGCTCTGTATAACGCCTCTCTGACGATAGACAATTACTACTCCGCCCTCGTCAACCATGATTTCTACGGGCAGGACAGATCGGCAGGGTCAAAGAAGCCGAAGTCCTACGATTATAGCCTTTGTGAAGACACTCTTTAATGAATACCATCGTGAGCAATGCTCGGAAAGGAGGACAGTGTAAATGAAAATCATCTATCGCCGGATTGTGCCGCCTTAGCTTCGGCAGCAGTCCCCATAATCATTCCAACGAAAGGAGGTAAACGCCGCAATGCAGGATGAAGTCAACACCAAAGTTGTTGCAATCATGATCAAGGGCGGCAAAATCTCAGCCGAGGTGCTGAAAAAGGCACTGGACAAGTTCGTGCAGGAGATTGAGAAGGCGCAGAAGCAGATGCAGCAGCCAAAAACCTATCGCGGCAAGCAGTCCATCAAGCATCTGATGAGCCAGAATGCCGCCATCTCCAACATCGAAGTGACGGATGGCAACATCAAGTCCTTTGAGCGGACTGCCAGCAAATACGGTCTGGACTTTGCACTCAAGAAGGACGTTTCCGTTGAGCCGCCCAGCTATCTTGTCTTCTTCAAGGGACGGGACGTTGATGTAATGACCGCCGCCTTCAAGGAGTTCTCCGCCAAGACGGTCAAGCAGAAGGAACAGCCGTCCATCCGGCACAAGCTGGATCAGGAGAAAGCCCAGAGCAAGGCGCAGCACAAGGAGAAAGTCAAGGTCAAGACCAAGGATCGGGGTGTGGAGCTGTGAACAAACCCGATGTGAAGAAGCTCATTCTTCTGAACCTTCCGTATGTCTTCGCCTTCTACTTTGCAGATAAGATCGCCGCCGTGTTTCGTCTCGCCCCCGGCACAGAGTTCATTGACAAGCTGACAAACGGCTTTGCCGTGTTCGGCTCTGCCTTTGCAAATCCGTTGCCCAGCTTTCATCCCGTCGATCTGCTCACCGGTCTGATTGCCGGTGCGTTGCTCAAGCTGGCGGTCTATGTCAAGGGCAAAAACCGCAAAAAGTTCCGGCAGGGCGAAGAATACGGATCTGCACGATGGGGCAAGCCGGAGGACATCAAGCCGTACATGGACCCAGAGTTCTCGAACAACGTCATCTTGACGCAGACGGAGTTCTTGACCATGAACAGCCGTCCAAAGCAGCCGAAATACGCCCGCAACAAGAACATCCTTGTCATCGGCGGTTCCGGCTCAGGCAAGACGCGCTTTTTCGTGAAGCCAAACCTGATGCAGATGCACAGCTCCTATGTGGTCACTGACCCGAAGGGTACGGTGCTGGTGGAGTGCGGCAAGATGCTTGAAAAGGGCGGCTACGTCATCAAGTCGCTGAACACCATCAATTTCCGGAAATCCATGCACTACAACCCGTTCAGCTACATCCGCAGCGAGAAGGACATCCTCAAGCTGGTCAATACGATCATCGTCAACACGAAGGGAGACGGCGATAAGTCCGGCGAAGATTTCTGGATCAAGGCGGAAAAGCTCTACTACACAGCTCTCATCGGCTACATCTGGTATGAGGCACCCGATCACGAGAAAAACTTTACTACCCTGCTCGAAATGATCAATGCCTCGGAAGCCAGAGAGGACGATGAGACCTTCAAGAACCCTGTGGATGTCATGTTCGACGAGCTGGAAGCCCGCGACCCTGACCACTTTGCGGTCAAGCAATACCGCAAATACAAGCTGGCGGCGGGCAAAACCGCCAAGTCGATCCTGATTTCCTGCGGTGCAAGGCTTGCGCCCTTCGACATCGCAGAGCTGCGGGAGCTGATGAGTTACGATGAGATGGAGCTGGACACCATCGGAGACCGGAAGACGGCGCTGTTCGTCATCATTTCCGATACCGATGACACCTTCAATTTCGTCGTGGCAATCATGTATTCCCAGCTCTTCAACCTTCTCTGCGACAAGGCAGATGACGTTTACAACGGACGGCTTCCCGTTCATGTGCGCTGTCTGCTCGATGAGTTTGCGAACATCGGTCAAATCCCGAAGTTTGATAAGCTCATCGCAACCATCCGAAGCCGGGAAATCTCGGCGTCAATCATCTTGCAGTCCCAGTCTCAGCTCAAAACCATCTACAAGGATGCGGCGGACACCATCACGGGCAACTGCGACTGCACACTTTTCCTCGGCGGAAAAGAAAAATCGACCCTCAAGGAAATCAGCGAGGTGCTGGGCAAGGAGACAATCGACCTTTACAACACCTCGGAAACCCGTTCCAACAACAACTCCTATGGCTTGAACTATCAGAAGACCGGCAAGGAACTGATGTCTCAGGATGAGATCGCCGTCATGGACGGAGCCAAGTGTATTTTACAGCTTCGAGGCGTGAGACCTTTTCTCAGTAACAAATACGACATCACGAAGCATCCAAAGTACCGGCAGCTCTCCGACTATAACAAGCGGAACGCCTTTGACATCGAGAAATACCGGCAGCACAAGCTGGTAGTCAAGCCCGATGACACATTCGACCTCTATGATATGGGCGAGGTCGAAGCGGATTAAAGCCCCGTCGCTGCACTGCGCAGTGGGTAAAGCCTGATGGCTCCCAAAGCAGAACAGCGACGGGGCTTCTTTTTTTATGCCCATTTTCAAAAATACACAACCAATCTTTTTCAAATCAAGGAGGAAAATCTATGGCTTTCATCAATCAGGCTGTCACGGTTCTTCAGACGCTCGTTATCGCCCTCGGCGCAGGTCTCGCAGTGTGGGGTGTTGTCAACCTCATGGAAGGCTACGGCAACGACAACCCCGGCGCCAAGTCTCAGGGCATCAAGCAGCTCATGGCTGGCGGCGGTGTCGTTCTGATCGGCCTTCAGCTTATCCCTCTGCTGTCCGGCCTGTTCAGCTAAGTGTCACCCGTTGTCCCTTTTCCAGAAAAGGAGCTGATGTATGGACTTTATCATCGACGCAATCGTTGAATGGCTGAAAGGTCTGCTCGTCGATGGTATCATGGGAAATCTGGACGGCCTTTTCGATAACGTCAATCAGAGCGTTGGCGAGATCGCCACACAGGTAGGCACGACCCCGGCGGACTGGAACGCCGGGGTCTTTTCCATGATACGACAGATCTCCGAAACTGCCATTCTGCCAATCGCCGGGGTCATCCTCACTTTTGTTATGACCTATGAACTGATACAGATGCTCATAGAACGCAACAACCTCCATGAAGTTGACACATGGATGTTTTTTAAGTGGGTGTTCAAAACCTTTGTGGCTGTGATGATCCTGACGAATACCTTCAATATCGTGCTGGCGGTCTTTGATGTGAGCCAGCATGTGATCCAGCAGTCAGCGGGCATTATCCAGAACGGGACAGAGATCACGCCGGATGTGCTGGACAGTCTGCGGACAGAGCTTGAGGCGATGGAGTTAGGCCCTCTGTTCGGACTCTGGCTCCAGTCCTTCCTGATCCAGCTTACCATGATTGCCTTAAACATCGTGATCTTCGTCATCGTATATGGCCGTATGATTGAAATTTATTTACTCACAAGTTTAGCGCCTATCCCGTTTGCCACAGTCCCCAACAGGGAAACCGGACACATGGGGCAGAACTATTTCCGCTCCCTCTTTGCGGTGGGCTTTCAAGGTCTATTGATCTTAGTCTGTGTCGCCATCTATGCGGTGCTGATCCAGAGTATCGCCACCGACGGCGACCCCATCGGGGCGATCTGGGGCTGCGTGGGATATACGGTGCTGCTGTGTTTTACCTTATTCAAAACAGGCAGTCTTGCAAAATCCATCTTCGGCTGCCATTAAGAGACTTCGGGCCATGCTGACCCGAAGCGGAAAGGAGGATCATGCCGAAAGAAAAATTTTCGATAATCTATGCAGATCCACCGTGGCGGTATGAGCAGAAAAACAGGCAGGGATCAGCAGAGCTTCATTATCCCACTATGAGTATTGAAGAAATCTGTTCCCTTCCAGTGGCCGACTTGGCTGCAAAAGACAGCGTTTTGTTTCTGTGGGCAACATTCCCACAACTGCCGGAAGCCTTAAAGGTCATTAAAGCATGGGGCTTTTCTTATCGTTCTGTGGCTTTTGTATGGATAAAGAGGAACCGGCGCTCCTACTCATGGTTTTACGGTCTGGGGTATTGGACCAGAGGCAATGCAGAAATTTGTCTTTTAGCAGTAAAAGGACATCCGAAGCGTAAGTCTGCCGGTGTTCATCAGCTTATTGTTTCCCCGATAGAGCGTCACAGTAAAAAGCCGGACGAGGCCAGGCGGAAAATTGTAGAACTGATGGGCGATATACCACGAGTGGAATTGTTCGCCAGAGAAAAAAAGCCCGGATGGGACGTGTGGGGAAACGAAGTTGAAAGCACTGTAAACTTGTAACAGCTTCGGGCCATGCTGACCCGAAGCGGAAAGGAGAAATCCATGCAGGAAAAAACTGCGGGCGGAACACCAGCCGCCCCTATAAAGCTGGATGTAAGCGTGCGGGTCATCGAACCTGTGAAAAATCTGATGGGCTTTGCCAGCGTGAAATTCAATGACTGCTTTGTGGTGGAAAATCTGAAAATCGTACAGGGCAGCAAGGGCCTCTTTCTTGGGATGCCCAGCCAGCCGGACGGCAAAGGCGGCTATCGGGATATGGCCTACCCTGTCACAAAGGAGTTCCGGGAACAGCTCAACACCGCTGTTCTGCAAGCCTATGAGGCAAAGCTGGAACAGATGGCGGAGCGCGGCTCTGTGGGGCGTGCGTCCATCAGCGACCAGCTCAAAGCCGGGAAAGCGGCTGCCGAACGGGCAAAGGCGGAACGGCCTCCGAAGGAAAAGCCCAGCCGTGGTGCAGAGCGTTGACCTCGGGCCATGCTGGCCCGAAGCAGAAAGGAGGCGGGAACCATGCCACGCAAACGGACGGGCTATGACGCGGCCTGCTATTACGACGGAAAACTGCTGGGCCGCTGTACCAAAGCGGACAGCGACGCCTATACCCTGTTGATGAACGCCTGCGGCGGGGACGCCGCCCGTGTCCTTCGGGAATATGCCTATTTTTCCCCAGAACTGAAAGCCATCTTGGAAAAGGCGGCGCTCATGCAGGCGGACCGGAGCCGGACGGGCGGAATGTTCCATGCGCCGAAAAGCTCCCCGTGGGGCGAGGTGCAGAGCTGTGAAACCCTCTGTCCGGGGGTGTTTCTGGTATCTACCGCCAGCCACGGCGGAACGATGGTGGCAAATGAGGTAGCCGCCGTCCTCTCCCCAGCGGCCAAAAAGTGCGGCTTCAAGGATAAGGGCTATATCTGCTATGAGGAGGACGCACAGGAAAGTGTGGTGCTCCGGGAGCTGCTGGACAAAAAACTGTGGAACATCCCTGACCGCATTAAGGACAAAGAGCAGTTTGAAGAAAACCTCAATCAGTCCATCCGGCAGTATAACCCCGAATACTGGCGGGCAAGGCAGAGCGGACGAGAAGCCGTCGAAGCTGCCCGCAGCACAGCCCCGGCCAAAGAGGCCGCAAGATAACCTCGGGCCATGCTGGCCCGAAGCAATAAAGGAGGTGTACCAAAATGGCCTATGTGCCAGTACCAAAAGACCTTTCCAAAATCAAGACAAAGCTGGCCTTCAATCTGACGAAGCGCCAGCTTGTTTGTTTTTCCGGTGCGGCGGCGGTGGGCCTCCCGGCTTACCTGTTTTCCCGTGGCAGTATCGGGAACAGCGCCGCCATGTTCCTGATGATCGGCCTCATGCTCCCGTTCTTCTTTCTGGCTATGTATGAGCGGGACGGCCTGCCGCTGGAAAAAGTGCTGAAAAACATCATCCGCACCCGGTTCCTCTATCCCCGTGTGCGGCCTTACAAAACCGAAAACTTCTATGCGCTGCTTAGCGCCAGAAAGGAGGCGCAGCCGATTGCGAAACAGCAGAAGGGCCGGAAAGCCCGCAGGCAGAAAGCCTGAAAAGCAGGGCCTTACCGGCCTGTTCACGAAAGGAAAGAACATTCCCACCACCGCCCAGCAGACCCTCCCTTACCGGGAAATGTACCGGGACGGGGTGTGCCGGGTAGCGGACCGCTATTACACCAAAACCATTGAATACGAGGACATCAACTACCAGCTCGCACAGTCCGAAGATCAGGCGGCCATCTTTGACGGGTGGAGCGCCTGCCTCAACTACTTTGACAGCAGCCTTCCGTTCCAGCTTTCCTTCCTCAACCACCGGAGCCGCCCGGGCAGCCGGTACAGCGTGAACATCCCCATGCAGGATGACGATTACAACAGCGTCCGGTGTGAGTATGTGGAAATGCTGGAAAACCAGATCGCCAAAAGCAACAACGGCATTGTCCGCACAAAGCTCCTGACCTTCGGCGTGAACGTGGACGACCTTCCCACCGCCAGGGCAAGGCTGGAACGTGTAGAGGCGGACATTTGCGGGAACTTCAAAAAGCTGGGCGTCAAGTGCCGCTCCCTTTCGGGGCTGGAACGGCTGGAGCTTCTTCACGGGCAGCTCCACCCCGGCAGCGGCTCCCCCTTCCGGTTTTCATGGGATATGATCCCCAAAACCGGGCTTTCCACCAAAGACTTTATCGCCCCGGACCTGTCTCTTATACACATCTCCGAGCCCACGAGACTACGCTGCATCTCGTA
>ENA-OZWP01000502-OZWP01000502.1-human-gut-metagenome-genome-assembly--contig:-NODE-502-length-10037-cov-7.084753_pt1 | contig 10037 bp, 8 predicted proteins | sample MGYA00243535_ERZ654081 | MGnify/ENA primary metagenome ERZ654081 (study PRJEB26926, sample SAMN06165119) | human gut metagenome | biome: ENVO:00009003; feature: ENVO:2100002; material: ENVO:00002003...
ACGAGATGCAGCGTAGTCTCGTGGGCTCGGAGATGTGTATAAGAGACAGATATGATTATAGGACTTGCCACACCTTTTCTTACACAATCTGTGGTAGATATCGGAATTAAAGGTAGCAATCTCGATTTCGTTGTTTTGATTCTTATAGCCCAGTTAATACTGGTCCTTACGAGCATGAGCGTTGGACTGATTAATAGTTGGGTTTCGATACATATGACTACACGAATCAACATATCGTTAATATCTGATTTCTGGAGTAAATTACTGAAACTTCCGGCCAAATTCTATGACATTAAAGTAACGGGAGATATTATGCAAAGATTTGGTGACCATAGTCGAATACAGGATTTTTTGCTACAAAGCACCATAAAAATTGCTTTTTCCGCTGTTAATTTTGTTATTTATACGGCTATCCTTGCTTATTACAATTCCAGGTTTTTAATCATTTTTTTTGCAGGGCAGCTCTTGTATGTTTTATGGACTCTTTGTTTCCTGAAACAGTGGAAAAAATTAGATTACCAGAAATTCGAAATTTCTGCAAAGAATAAAAACAAAACGCTTCAAATGCTACAGGGTGTTGTAGACATTAAATTGAGTAATGAAGAAAGACAAAAAAGATGGGAGTGGGAAAAGATACAAGCAAAGTCATTCCGACTTTCTTTGAAATCGCTAAAACTTGGGCAATTGCAAAATAATGTTGGTTCTCTTATAACAAACATTACATATATACTATTATCATGTATTGTTGCAAAAAATGTCATTGATGGCGAAATGACTTTAGGTATGATGATGGCTATTACATATATTACGGGGCAAATCGGAGGACCAGTGAATGATTTCGTTGGTTTTATACAATCGTTACAATATACAAAAATAAGTTTGGAACGGTTAAATGAAATAAATGACTCGGAAGATGACGACACAAATATACATACAAAAAGAGTTGATATGCCAGATAATCTGTCTCTGCATTTTAATCATGTTAGTTTCAGTTACGATGGCTCACCCCGTAGGTATGTGTTAAAAGATGTCTCTTTCGATATTCCAGAGAAGAAAGTAACAGCGATTGTCGGAAGTAGTGGATGTGGAAAAACAACCATAATGAAATTATTACAGGGTCTTTATGCTCCGACAGAAGGAATCGTGTCTGTTGACAATACACCAATTGCGCAAATGAATCCGCATGTATGGAGAAAGCATATTGGAGTGGTTATGCAGGATGGATATGTTTTTTCCGATACGATTGCACGCAATATAGCAACTGGTGATATTGAAATTGATAAGGAACGACTACGATGTGCAGCAAGAGTGGCAAACATAAATGATTTCATAGACAAAAACCCATTGGGTTATAATATGAAAATAGGAATGGAAGGAACGGGTATTAGTCAAGGGCAACGCCAGCGAGTCCTGATTGCCAGGGCTACATATAAAAATCCTAACATATTTCTGTTTGACGAAGCAACCAATGCGTTAGATAGTAAAAACGAAACAGAGATAATGAAAAATCTAAGTGAGTGTTTTAATGGCAAAACTGTTGTTATTGCAGCCCATAGATTGAGCACCATTAGAAATGCAGATCAGATAATCGTAATGCGGGATGGGACTATTGTAGAAGTCGGCAATCACGAAAGTTTGATGAATAATAAAGGAGCATATTATGAATTAGTTGAAAGTCAATTGTAAGAATATGAATAATTCAGAAAAGAACATCGTCTATGATCAGAGTATTGAGGATCTCATCCCTCAGCAATATACTTCGGCAACGAAATACACTTTACTTGTAATTTGTATTTCCCTTGTCGGTCTAATTGCATTCTTGTGCGTATTTCCATACCCAACGAAGGTTAGTGGAAGTGCAGAAATTATACACGATAACGGGATGTATTATGCTTTTTTATTTTTGCCACCAGATAGAACTGGGGAAATAAAGAAGGGTATGAATGCTAAAATATATACTGCAAATTATCCTGAAAGTACATATGGTCACTTAAATGGGACCGTCATTTCATTTGTGGAAAATGTGTCAACAAAGAATGACGGGAAATTATACATTGTTAAAATATACCTCGGTAAGGAACTTATTACCAATTATGGTTACCAACTTTCGGAACAAATAGAAATAATAGGGACAGGTGACATTATCATTAAAGAGCAATTCTTGATAGAAAACTTTTTTGAGCCAATAAGTAAAATTATACATTATCAATAACATATGAAACAGGCAATAATATTATTGATTCATAAAGATGTTAAACAAGCGGAAAGGCTTATAAACTATTTCCAAGGAAAATGTGATATCTTTATTCATATCGATAGAAAAAGCGGTATTACAGAATCGGACATAAATAATTTGAAAACGATGCATGGTGTAATAGATGTATATCGTAAGTATAATATACATTGGGGAGGATTCAGCATATTAAAGGCGGAATTATTTATGTTAAAAAGGGCCATTGAATATTCTGATTTTAATTACATACATCTTCTAAGTGGGCAAGACTATCCCATCAAACCACTGTCAATGTTCTTAGATAAGTTTGATAATAACAATAACGACTATATTTCCTGTTCACATATGCCGACTCCGAATACTGACGAAAATACTTTCCGAAGATTTCAATTCTATTTTTTTATGGATTTGTTTAAACCAAAAACAGAAGAGGAAATAGAGAACATGTGGGAATTAACGCGCAGACAGGAAAAGTGGGGCATCCGCAGACAGATCTTTAAACCGTTTCTGCATCTATATATTGGTTCTTGTTGGTTCTCGCTGACGAGAAAAAGTATTATAGCATTGCTAGATTATACAAAGAGGAATCCATATTTTTACAGAAAGATGCGATTTACCTTTGCCCCTGATGAAATATATATCAACACAGTCTTAGTAAATATTGATTATCCGAAAAAGGAGCTGTGCAATTCCAATTGTAGATATATTAAATGGCCAAAAGCAGGAGCTAATCATCCAATAATATTGAAGGAAGAAAACTTTGAAGAGCTTGCCCAAACCAATGCTTTTTTTACTCGAAAAGTAGACATGGAAGCAAGTTCTGCTTTATTAAAACTTGTTGACAAATATTTGATTTCAGAAGAAAATCCCAAATTTCATACTAATGGTATAAGGGAACAAAGAAGTCTTTTTAAATATCCTTTTGATTATGGTTTATCATCTGCTATTATAAAATTGTGTCATATATTAGACATCAAGACTGCTATTGATTTAGGCTGTGGGCCAGGCTTTTATGTCTCTGCTCTACAAAAAGCAGGAATCGTTACCCATGGATATGATGGGAATCCATATATTACAGAGCAATCGCAATGTATTATATCACAAGAAAATCTCTTATGTAGACAGATAAGTATTCATGAGCCTATTACAATAGATTATCCTGCAGAATTGGCATTATTCCTAAATGTCGGTGAATATATTCCAAAGGAATTTGAAAATGTGGTCTTAGATAATCTTTGTAAGATAACAAGAAAATATCTGATAGTATCCTGGCAAGACAATATTAAATTGAATGTTGATGAAGAGAATCACATAGTTAACCCTATTCCGAACGATGCTTTAATGCAGAAATTAATCGAACGTGGTTTCAAAAACGATGTGGTTTTAACTCAAAATTTAAGAGATTCATCATCTTTAAACGTCAACAGAAACTGTATATGTGTGTTTAAAAAACACAATAGCGCCCAAAGAATTTTTCGCGATGATAGTTAATTAAATAACGCAAGTTCGACGAAATATAAGTGTCTGAAAATTTGGTGATTAGCGAAAATTGTTGTAACTTTAAAGTGCTAAAAATCAAAAGTTTACAAACAATAATCGCTATGATCACCGAGGATAAAGTTACTGAAATTTTCTGTATTGCGGATGACTTCTGCAAAGTTTTTTCTACAAAGAATATGTATGTGTGCATCTTCGACATTTGTTTCCCAAGGTTGTGTCATACAATCGTTTTGTGGAACTCCAGAAGACCGTTGCTATTCCTTTGGCAATCTTTATAAAGAAGGTACTTTTGGGAAAATGTACCGGCATAAGTTTCGTAGATAGTACCCCTCTTCGTGTATGCAGAAACCAAAGAATCCTTATTCATAAGACATTTAAAGGTATTGCTCAAAGAGGCAAATGTTCTATGGGATGGTTTTTCGGTTTTAAGCTTCACCTAATATGTAATGAAAAAGGAGAATTGCTTAACTTTATGATTAATCCTGGTGACATTGACGACCGTAAGCCCTTGGAATATAAAGCCTTTGTCGATTTTATCTACGGCAAACTTGTTGGAGATAAGGGATATATAAGCAAGAATCTATTCGATAAACTTTTCGTTGATGGAATACAGCTTATCACGAAACTAAAAAGCAACATGAAAGGCTCCATTATGAAAATATCAGACAGACTCTTGTTGAGAAAACGGGCTATCATTGAGACCGTAAACGATGAACTTAAGAATATCGCACAGGTGGAACATTCCAGGCACAGATTTTTCGACAACTTCATTGTCAATACTCTTGGAGCTTTGGCTGCATATTGTTTCTTTCCTAAGAAACCAACAATTGCAGTCCAAGGGACTATAGATAGACAATTAACTTTATTCTAATTCATCGAACTCACGTTAATAATAATACGCTACAAGGCAGAGTCGTTTCAATAGCAGAATATGCTAATCCTGCTGATGAAACATTTGTTATGACAATTGTATTTGGAAAATCTAAAGTCTCTAAAAATACGATAGTTTGGAACTACCAGACAAACGCTAAGATTAAGATAACAGAATGTAGTGTATTTGACAAGTTTATAAGGAATAAGATTAAAACAACTTTTTAATTGGTGGTATTATGATTAAAAATAAAAGCGTTGTACTATTGTCTACGCATATTGTAAACGAATATGTTATTCAAAAATACAGGAAACTGAATAGTGATTTGAACAAGAAATATAATATAATTCTACTTCTTAACTTAGATGAAGGATGTGAGTGGAATGTTCCTGACGATATTTCTTGTTTTATCACGAATAGCGAAAATATCAATAATTTGGGATATAATCCTATTACGAACACATTGCTTCCTGGCAGTTGTCATTTCCCAGTTTTGCGTTTCTTTATAGACAATCCTGAGTACCATCATTATTGGTTTATAGAATATGATGTGGAGTTTACAGGTAAGTGGGATGTTTTGATGAACGATTGCGATACAAATCTTGATGGGTATGATTTCTTAAGTTGCCATATAGAGCGTTTTGATGAAACAAATAAAGATTGGGGGTGGTGGCATCACTGCAATGACAGTGGTTATCCATTAACAGAATGTATAAAGGGCTTTAATCCTATATGTAGATATTCTAATAAAGCTTTGGATTGCTTAAATAAATATCTAAAACAAGGATATTCTGCACATTCCGAGGTGATGTTGACAACTTGCTTGTATCATCATGGTTTTAAGATAGGAGATATAGGAGGTACAGGCGAGTTTACTCCGCATGGATATAGGAACAAATATTACGTACAAGGCAGAGGAGTCAACAATGGCACCATGCGTTGGCGCCCACTTTATACTATGGAGGAGATAGAAGCATTAGGTACGAAGAACAAATTGTTTCACCCGATAAAGTAACTACTCAGATTTATTTTATACTCTTGATGATGCAGCAAAGCAATAGTGCTTTGCTGCATCATCTTTTTCTTTTCTTTTTATATCATTATTCAGTTATTTTTTCGTATTTTTGTACCCAACAAATCAAGCCTAATTTTTTATATGCAAATCAAACTGACATAAAAATAATGAAAAAACTAATTTGTACATTGATGTCAATGCTGACATTGACAACTGTTACGGCACAAACGGAACTTACTTATACAGAGGCAAAGAACTTGTATAAGGACAAGGTGAAGACTTCGGTGAGTGTTCACGACCCATCGGTGGTTTACGACAGCAACAGCAAGAGATACTACATCTTTGGCTCGCATCGTAGTTGCGCTTATTCTACCAACATGCAGGATTGGACTTCGGCAAGCTTTGCATGGCAGAATGGAACAAACACCAACGTCACCAATGCCGAGGCTTTCACCACACAGAGGGTGAAGACCATAAAGAAAGGCGGAGTGGAGGTTGCGCTGCCACAGTTTAACGCGATGGAATGGTCGGCACGCACCGACGAGAAATACGACATCAATGGCAACATGTGGGCACCCGACGTGGTGTGGAATCCGGTGATGAAGAAATGGTGCTACTATCTTAGCATCAATGGCGACGCATGGCATTCAAGTATCATATTGCTCACTTCCGACAATATCACGGGTCCTTATCAATACCAGGGTCCGGTAGTGGTCTGCGGTTTCGACGCTTCGGAGCATTCATACAAGGACACCGACCTGGAGTTGGTGCTCGGTGCTCAGGCTTCGTTGCCAGCAAGATACAACGTGGGCAAAAAGTGGGGCGAAAGATGGCCACATACCATAGACCCTTGCGTGTTCTACGACGAAGAGGGCAAACTATGGATGGCTTACGGCTCATGGTCGGGAGGTATCTGGATGTTGCAGCTCGATAAAGAAACAGGTTTGCGCAACTATGATGTTACCTATCCTTCCGTTGGTGGCTCTACAAATGGTGTGACAAGCGACCCGTATTTCGGCAAGAAGATTTCGGGCGGATATTATGTTTCGGGAGAAGGCTCATACATAGAGCACATAGGCAAATATTATTATCTCTTTGTGAGCAATGGTTTCTATTCGCCTGATGGTGGATACGAGATGAGAGTGTTCCGCTCTGAAAAGCCTGACGGACCATATAAAGATACTAAGGGTAAGAGCGCAATATTTAATTCATACGTGATGAACTATGGCTACAATGGCGACACTCGTGGCGAAAAGCTAATGGGAGCTTACAACCATTGGGGATTCATGACTGTGGGCGAATGTGCGCAGGGACACAACAGCATCATTGCTGCCAACGATGGTCGCACTTACCTTATTTATCACACCAAGTTTAACAACAACACCGTTTGGCACAGCGTGCGCACCCACCAGGTGTTTGTGAATAGCGATGGATGGCTTGTGGTTGCACCTTTCGAATATAATGGTGAACAGATTACTGATGCCGACATTGCAGCAAAACAGCCTTTTACTGTCGATGAGATTGTGGGTACTTATAAGTTGCTCGTACATAAATATGGCATGGACTATAAGAACTACGAAGAGGTTACTCCTATCGACATTAAGCTCAATGCAGACGGCACTATCTCGGGCTCTAAGACTGGTAAATGGAACATCACAGAGGGTACTGGCTACATCTCGCTAACCATAGCCGGAATGAAATATAATGGTGTGATATTCGAAGAGGTGATGGATGGCAAAACCATACATACTGTTTCTATCACAGCTTGCGCTCCTACTACTGGAGTAAACATCTGGGCATACAAATGGACTCCTAAATACGACTTGGCATGGCAACTCAACAATCAGAAAGAGCCTGTGATAGACAATCAGGATGTAATGGGCGACCTCGACCTCGCGGGCTTCGACCTCAAGGCTGGCAACGTGAAGACTACATGGACAAGTAGTAATCCTGACGTAATATCTACAGTTGGTAAATATAATCCTGCAAACCTCGCAGAAGATACCAACGTAGACCTCTCGGTAAAATTAGAAACTCCAGGCTATTATTGGGCTAAAGATTATACCGTAAAGGCTTTCTCTTACCAGCATTCCACACCGTCTGCCGACTGGCAATCAGGAATGATGGCTTACTATGGTTTCGATGACGATGCGCTCGCTAACGCCATGGACAACAGCCAGAAAGCATCATTGGGCGCTAATGGAACAAATAAGAAACCATCGCTGCAGGAGAATGCTGCTCTGCGCAATGGCAAAGTAGTAAAGCTTGAGTTTGGTGCCAACGGCAACGAGAGCTTTGTGGCAATGCCTAATCCTTTGTTGGGTCAAGAATTGAAAGATGGAGCGACAATCTCTTTTTGGATTAACCGCGCCACAGAGAATGATTGGGATGCATTGGTTGGCATTACTGACGGCACAGCAAGACTATATATGACTGGCCGCACATACGTAGGCTACAACAATGGCAAAGCGGGCAACGAGAGTTGCTGGCTCGACATAAACCATCCTACGGCAGAAAATATTCCAAACAACATCACCGTGGGCAAATGGCACCTCGTGACATTGGTTTTCAATCGCACAGCCGAAGTTGCGCTTTATATTGATGGCAACAATATGGACTTCACCAAGTGGAATGGCTCGCTCAATGGCAAGGCTATAAGCTCAGCCACAGGTTTCGACTATAGCCTTATGGTAGACCTACTGTCTTCGGCATCAGAAATTTGTTTGGGTAAGGGTTCATTCTGGGGCTCAGCCGAAGCTTCGTTTGACGATGTAATCATCTACAATCGTCCACTCTCAGCCATCGAGGTTTTAGCCCTCAACAGAATGGAAAACCGTGTATTCGATTTCAATGCTTGGGCTACAGGAATCGAGGAAATTACTTCAGACAATCATAACATCAATCATAATGCCATCTACGACCTACAGGGCCGTCGCATAAATGGCAAACCAACAAAGGGACTATATATAATAGGTGGAAAAAAGGTAGCTTTGTAGCTACCTTTTTATTTTTCTGTCTTTTATTAAGTGCGACAATTTAGCTCATAGCAAACATTATGAGTACTTGCGCTATGAGCACTCGGAGAAACATGCCTAATGGATAGACAGAAGCGTAGCTCACGCTGGCGCTGTCGCCATCCAAAGTGTCGTTAGCATAGCCAAGAGCCATTGGGTTTGCCATGGCTCCACACAGAATGCCGCAGATGGTGGCAAAATCAAACTTCTTTGTTTTCAAAGCTAACACACCTATTATTATACATGGCAACATGGTGAGCAACAAACCAATGCCCAACCACAGCAAGCCCTCTGGACGAAATACGGTAGAGAAGAAGTCGCTACCTGCCACAATGCCCAAACAAGCCAAATAGAGCGACAAGCCAAGTTTGCGAAGCATCAACGAGGCAGAACGCGTGGTGTAGGAAATCAATCGCAAACGTGGACCAAGGGCTCCAACCAATATTCCAATCAATATGGCTCCTCCTGCCACACCAAGATGTATTGGCATTTGCATGCCTGGAATGGAAATAGGAATAGTGCCTACTGCCAAACCAAGGATGATGCCGAGGAATATGCTGCCGATGTTAGGTTCTTCGAGAGTTTTAACGGCATTGCCGAGGAAACGCTCCACATTGTCTACAGCCTCATGTTCGCCAACTACTGTTATGCGGTCGCCATATTGCAATCGCAAATCGTCGGTGGCAAGGAGCTTGATGTCGCCACGTAATATTCGGCTCACATTAACTCCATACAACTTTCGCAACTGCAATCTGCCAAGCACCTTACCGTTCAAGGCTGTGCGCGAAAGCACTACTACCCTACTCTCAAGCTGCGAGTCGATGGCATTCCAGTCTATCTGCTCCTTGTTCCAGTCTTTCTGTTCTTCTTCGCCAAAGAGCAATTCCAAAGCTCGCTCGTCTTCGCGAGTGGTTACGACGAGCAATTTGTCGTTAGCATGCAATCGGGTTTGAGCCATAGGCACAATAACCTGTTTGCCACGCCAAATACGCGAGATGATGAAATGCAAATGGCTATTCTGCGAAATGTCGGCAATGGTTCTGCCCTCGATAGCTGGATTCACAACGTCGAACTCAGCAATATAAGTATGGTCGTCGTCAATCTGCGACTTTGATTTCAGATCGTCGCTTTTAACGCAAAACTTGCGCAACAGCATCATCACAAAGATTACGCCCACCACACCAAGCGGATAAGTCACGGCAGTGGCCAACGCCACGCTGCCACTCGACAAGCCCAACGAAGTCAGCGACTCTGTGGCTGCACCAAGGGCTGGAGTATTGGTGGTGGCACCGCAAAGCAATCCCACCATATCGGGCAGACTGATGCCTGTGAGCGGAATTAGCACCATTGCCAACACCTGTCTCTTATACACATCTCCGAGCCCACGAGACTACGCTGCATCTC
>ENA-OZWP01000520-OZWP01000520.1-human-gut-metagenome-genome-assembly--contig:-NODE-520-length-9826-cov-6.013816_pt1 | contig 9826 bp, 8 predicted proteins | sample MGYA00243535_ERZ654081 | MGnify/ENA primary metagenome ERZ654081 (study PRJEB26926, sample SAMN06165119) | human gut metagenome | biome: ENVO:00009003; feature: ENVO:2100002; material: ENVO:00002003...
CGCGTAAGATCGTCGGCAGCGTCAGATGTGTATAAGAGACAGTTATTAGAATAATACGAGATGTAAGAAAGATACATTTCTTACATCTCACAACTATTTTGATAACAAATATAACTTGCTGATTATTCGAAGTTTGGCAAGTGGAACTTATACTTCTTATCGAACACGTCCTTAACGTTGTTTATCTCAAGGAATGTTGTGCCACCGCCTTCACCAAAGCTACCACTAAGATAAGCAATCTTGTCATCAAGCGAGATGTATCCTTTCTGACGAAGCATTCTCAATGCCGCATAGAAGACGTATTGAGCAGAGACCAAACCTTTTTCCTTTTGATGTACAGGAATAACTCCATAGCTAAGATTAAGCCAACGTTGGGTCTTCTCTTTATAACATATTGCCAAAACAGGATTAGAACCACGGAAAGAAGCCAAGATACGAGCTGTAAGTCCAGTTTCGCTATCGGTAATAATACCAGCAACATTAATCTTCTGAGTAGCTTCAATTGCTGAATGAGCAAGGAATTCACGCTGGTCGCATTTGTCAGACAAAGGAACGATGATATCATTTTCACGCATCTTGTCACGTTCAGCCTGTTCTGCTATAGCAGCCATTGTCTTAACTGCCTCTACAGGATATTTTCCTGTTGCAGTTTCACCACTAAGCATCAAAGCATCAGTACGATAATAGATAGCGTTAGCGATATCTGTTACTTCTGCACGTGTAGGACGAGGATTATTTATCATTGTATGAAGCATCTGGGTTGCCACGATTACAGGCTTGTGCTTCTGTATACATTTCCTGATAATAGTTCTCTGAATTCCAGGGATTCTCTCAATAGGAACTTCGATACCAAGGTCGCCACGAGCAATCATTATACCATATGAGGCATCAATAATCTCGTCTATATTGTCAACGCCTTCTTGGTTTTCAATCTTTGAAATAATCTTTATGTCGCTATTGCGAGCATCAAGAATATCTTGAACTGCCTTTACGTCGGCAGCATTACGTACGAATGAATGAGCAATAAAATCAATATCTTCGTCAATAGCGAGATTGATGTTCGCCCTATCCTTTTCTGTTACAGCTGGTAAATCGATATGGACTCCAGGAACATTAACACTCTTGCGAGCGCCAAGAACACCATCATTCATAACTTCAGCAACAAGCATAGGACCTGTATTTTCAACAACGTGCATACACAAAGCACCATCATCGAAAAGAATGTCGTCACCAACAGAAACATCCTTAGTGATATCGTCATATGAAACATTAATAATATCATGAGTTGTATCCATACCTGGTCGACCAAAAATCTTTACCACGTCGCCAGTTTTATATTGAATCGGCGACTCTACATTGGTAGTTCGGATTTCAGGACCCTTGGTATCGATAAGCAAGGCTATATGTGGTGAAACGTTTCTTGTGTTGTTGATAATAGCTCTAATGCCATCAGGAGTAGCATGAGCAGTATTCATTCTAACAACATTCATTCCTGCAAAAAACAATTTCTTGAGGAACTCCACTTCACATCTTCTGTCACTTATCGAGCATACAATCTTTGTTTGTTTCATATGAACTACCTATTAACTTATTAACGAAATACAAAATCACTTGCAAAGTTAATGCAAAAAATCGAGAAATAGCATGAAATGAACAAAAATATACTAGGCAATACAAAAGATATCACGATTTTTTTGTAACTTTGCAGTCCAAATTAAATTAGGTATATTAGATAAACATATTTTTTAGGTTAACATGAGACAATTAAAAATTCAGAAGAGTATTACGAACCGTTCGAGCGAAGCATTAGATAAATACTTGGTAGAGATAGGTCGTGTGCCCATGATTTCTGTAGATGAAGAAATTGAACTTGCACAAGCCATCAGAAAAGGCGGACGTGAGGGCGAACGTGCCAAAGATAAATTGGTGAAGTCGAACTTGCGATTTGTTGTTTCTGTAGCAAAGCAGTATCAGCACCAAGGATTGTCTCTTACCGACTTGATTGATGAAGGCAACATCGGACTTGTAAAGGCAGCTGAGAAATTTGATGAGACTCGTGGTTTTAAATTTATCTCTTATGCTGTATGGTGGATTCGCCAAAGCATTCTTCAGGCTATTGCCGAGCAGAGCCGTATCGTAAGATTACCATTGAATCAGGTTGGTGCTTTGAGCAAAATCAACAACGAGATATCCAAGTTCGAGCAAGAAAACCAACGTAGACCTTCAGTTACAGAGTTGTCGCGTATTACAAATATGGAAGAGGCTAAGATTGACCAGACCATCAAGGCAGACAACCACCATATGAGTATTGATGCACCTTTTGCCGATGGTGAAGACAACAGTATGGCTGACGTATTGGCTTCTGGCGATGACAGCAGAACAGACCGTCATGTAGACTTTGAATCTATGTCACAAGAACTTGATAACGTGTTGAAAAGCGTATTGAAAGATCGCGAGATAACTATCGTTAGAGAATGTTTCGGTATTGGTTGCCACGAGAAAGGTCTTGAGGAGATTGGTGATCAGCTTGGTCTGACACGTGAACGTGTGAGACAGATTCGCGAAAAGAGTATCATCAAGCTACGCGAAAGTGGACATTCTAAGATATTGATGAAATACTTAGGATAAGCCATTGGAAGCTTGGATGAACCTCTCTAATCCTACATCCATCATTGATATTACATTTATAATAAATAAATATGGATTGGTTAATTAATCTTTTTACTACTACCGATTCAGTGGCGCACATCGCCCTACTCTACTCGGTTGTAATTGCCATCGGCGTTTACCTCGGCAAAATCAAAATCGGAGGTATCTCGCTTGGTGTTACGTTTGTGCTTTTTGCAGGCATCGTAGCAGGACACTTTGGGTTTACAGGCCCTACCAATATTCTGACGTTTGTTCAGGACTTTGGACTTATCCTCTTCGTGTTCTGCATCGGTCTTCAGGTAGGACCAGGTTTCTTTGAGAGCTTTAAGAAAGGCGGAGTAACCCTAAACCTGCTTTCTACAGCTCTTATCATGCTCAACATCGGTGTGATGTTTGCCTGCTACTATCTCTTCTTTGATACTTCGGATCCGAAGAATCTACCTATGATGGTAGGTACTTTGTATGGTGCCGTTACCAACACTCCAGGTCTTGGTGCTGCCAACGAAGCTCTTACGTCTGTATTTGCAAATGGCAACGTACCACAGATTGCTTCAGGATACGCTTGTGCCTACCCTCTTGGTGTGCTTGGTATTATCGGAGCTACCATAGCTGTAAAGTACATCTGCCGAGTAAACCTTGAAAACGAAGAAGAGGAACTTGAGGAAGCAGAGGCTGAGAACCCACACACAAAGGCTCACAGCATGCGCTTGAAAGTTGCCAACTCTTATATCGCAGGTAGAACTCTTGGAGAAATCTCAAGTTTCTTGAATCGTGACATCGTTTGTACACGTCTGTTGCATGAAGGCAAAGTTACTACACCTATGCGCGACACCATTCTTAACATGAACGATGAGGTATTGGTAGTATGTGCAGAGGCTGACGCAGAAGCTATTAAAGCATTCATTGGTCCTGAGCAAGAGACTGAATGGACTGACCAGGATGAGAAGCAGCCTATGGTTAGCCGTCGTATTATCGTTACCAACCCTTCCATCAATGGTAAAACACTCGGCAAGATGCACTTCTCGAGCGTTTATGGTGTCAACGTTACTCGAATCACCCGTCAGGGTATGGACCTCTTTGCAAGCCGCGACCACCATTTCCATTATGGAGATAAGATCATGGTTGTTGGTCCTGAGGACAACGTAAACCGCGTTGCTGAACTCATGGGTAACTCTGTGAAGCGTCTTGACGCCCCAAACATTGCAACTATCTTTATTGGAATCCTTGTTGGTATCATCTTCGGAAGCATTCCTGTTGCAGTTCCTGGTATGCCAGTGCCTATGAAGCTTGGTATCGCTGGTGGTCCTTTAATTATTGCAATCCTGGTAGGTCGCTTCGGCTATCGCATGAAGCTCGTTACCTATACCACGACATCAGCCAATATGATGCTTCGCGAGATAGGTCTCGTGTTATTCTTGGCGAGTGTTGGAATCAAGGCTGGAGCAAACTTTATGGAGACAGTAGTACAGGGCGATGGTTTGAAATATGTGTATACAGGTTTCTTGATAACTATAATCCCTATCCTTATCATCGGAACTATTGCACGCTTGAAGTTCAAATTTAACTACTTCACCATCATGGGTATGCTTGCAGGTACATGTACAGACCCTCCAGCATTGGCGTATGCTAACTCTATTTGTTCTAAGGAAGCTCCAGCAATTGGATATTCTACAGTTTATCCATTGAGTATGTTCCTCAGAATATTCACAGCACAGATTATAGTTCTGTTCTGTTGCGGAATGTAATAGTACAGATATTTAAACATCTATAAAAAAGACAAAAGCAGGAAGAAAACAAAAATGTTTCTTCCTGCTTTTTAGTATCTCTACAATATGTTTGCCAAAGAGGTTTATTCGTTTCTTAATCTTCAGTTATCGGCATAACGCATTTTGTTTTCATCCATTCGATGCTATTATCATTAGTTGATATATAACGCCAATGACCAGAGGTTGGAGTTACTTCAACAATCTTAGGTGCAGAGATTTCATTTATAGTTGCAGTAACACTTGTAGGACTACAAGTTTCGTCATTATATCCATAGCTATAGAATCCAGGAACATTTAGCCTACGCGCAAAGTTTACTACATCATAATATGGTATTGTAATCATAAACTTGTCCTTATTGATAGTTTCTTTTCCTCGGAAATATTGAGGCCAACCACCAGCTCTACCATTTAGGAAACCTTCAAGATCGCTTAAAGCAGGATAGAAGGAAGCAATAAACTTCACCTTTGGATTTAGTGCGGCGGTTACAATAGTCAATGCCCCACCCTGACTTCCACCAGTTACGCCAACATTTTCTCCATCCCAGTCAGCTAAAGAGCAAAGATAATCAACAAACTTGCAACAACCAACATACACTTTACGATAATAGAAACTATCACGATTTTCAATTCCCATTCTATTATATCCACCTACAGCTTTGCGCAACTTGTCATATTCTGCATCAGATAATTCAGGGTTAAGTCCATGTATTTCTGAAGTTATAGAGATGAAACCTTGTTCTGCATACATGTTATTAGGCACAATCTTCTTAGAGCCAGCACCTGGTGGATTAAACAAAACTGGATGTTTGCCTCCACCCTTTGGCTTCGACATATAACCATACATTGTTTCCCCCTTCTTACCATAGACCATCTTTACGAGATATACCTCTACATTATCTGTACATAAACGAGGAATAAGAGTTGAAGTCACCTTAGGGCTTTTGCTAGCAATAGCTTTAAACGATTTTGCCCAAAACTTATCAAAGTCTACGGGGTTCTGAGTCAAAGAGCGCAAACTATCAGGAAAGAAGCCTACCTTAACCATATCTTTATGCCAAGCATTATCAGCGTTAAAGCGTAGATTAACAGTTTTGAATCCAGCTTTGTGCATAGTACCTACGTTTATTATTGCTAAGCCATCATGGAAGGCTACAGAATCATTTAGTTCTGTAGGCATCATATCATTAGATGTGGAGTAATGAACATAACCATTAACAGGAAGACCACCTTCAAACGCTCTTACTTCAACTTTAGCTTGCTCGCCAACCTTGTAGTTTCTATCCGCAGAATTCGTAGAAACAAGATATTCAAGATATGCGCGTTTAGGTTTAGTTATCTGAGCTGATGAAGATAAACTAAATATCAATCCACCACAAAGTAGAATTAAGTTTTTAGATAATTTATTATTCATAGATTTTAATGTTCTTATATAAAGAAAGATGCGACGCACACATTATATATATAATATGAGCATCGCATCTTAGATAGAGTATTTACTCATTAAGAAAATACTATTTGTTTACGCTACCTCCAACAATATCGAGAAGCTCATTAGTAATAGCTTGCTGACGACTCTTGTTGTACTGCAAGTTCAAGCCACGTAGCAACTCGTCAGCGTTGTCTGTAGCAGTCTGCATGGCAACCATACGCGCTGCATGCTCGCTGGCTATGCTATCAAGTAATGCAGTATAAAGCATGAGATGAGCCAACTTAGGGATGAGAGTTGAAAGCACAGTATTCATGTCAGGCTCAACGATGAAATTATCATTCAGCGGTTTGCCATCCAATTGGCGTTGATTAGTAGCCATCTGTTCCTTATCACGCTTACGCAGATACTCCTGAGCTTCCTTAGTTGCAGCCTTCGATTTCAAGTCGCGTACATGGTCACGACCAAGCTCTGACTTAATGTCAATAGGTAGAAAAGTTTTGCGAGTAAGAATCTGCGAACCTGCTGATTTGAAATGATGATATACCATCTCAACCTTGTCAATCTCGCCATCCATGAACTTCTTTCCAAGCTCACGTGCCAATTCAATACATTGCTTGACATTAGGCTTGTCTGCAAGTTCTGTGAAATCACCACCTATCTGATATCCGAGTTTAGCTGCCTTTTCTGCAACCTTTCGTCCGATAGGATAGATAACGATATTCTCCTTGCCAAGCGACTCATAGTCAGCCGCCACCATTTGCATCTGTTTGATGATATTAGCATTGAAGCCTCCACAAAGGCTGCTGTTCGAAGAATAAGCCACTATCGCAACCCTTTTTACAGGGCGTTCGATAGTAAACACATTCGAAGCATCAGCTTCTGAAGCGAGAAAAGTCTTGAGGATATGCTCAAGCATCGTTTCGTAAGGAAGCATGTTTTCTATCATCACCTGTGCATGGTGAAGTTTAGACGAGGCAACCATTTTCATAGCACTCGTAATCTTGCGAGTACTATTTACGCTGGCAATCCTAGTCTTTATCTCTTTTAGCGACGGCATAGGCTATTAATTTTTATACTGACCTGCAATATCAGCCATTACCTGCTCGATGACTGAAGTTACAGTATCATCAATCTTACCTGATGCGAGAGTCTCGATTACCTCAGGATGAGCGGTGCGCATCTTATCGAGGAATGAATCCTGGCATTCGCGGACCTTATCTACAGGCACATCGTGCATCAATCCCTTAGTTCCACAATAGATGATAGCAATCTGCTCGCCTACAGGCATAGGACTATACTGTGGCTGAATGAGAAGCTGATTGTTCTTACGTCCGCGGTCGATAGTCATGGCAGTTACGGCATCCATATCACTTGAGAACTTAGAGAAAGCCTCAAGTTCACGATACTGAGCCATATCTATCTTCAACGTACCGGCAACCTTCTTCATACTCTTAATCTGAGCAGAACCACCTACACGGCTCACAGAAATACCCACATTAACAGCTGGGCGGAAACCTTGGTTGAACAAGTCGCTCTCAAGATAAATCTGTCCGTCGGTAATAGAGATAACGTTTGTAGGAATGTAAGCCGACACGTCGCCTGCCTGAGTCTCAATGATAGGAAGAGCGGTCAAAGAACCACCACCCTTTACATGATTCTTCATGCATTCTGGCAGGTCGTTCATCTGCTCAGCCACCTCTTGCTGGTCGTTGATACGCGCTGCACGCTCCAACAAACGAGAATGGAGATAGAAAACATCACCAGGATAAGCCTCACGTCCAGAAGGACGACGAAGAATCAAAGAAACCTCACGATAGGCAACAGCCTGCTTTGACAAATCATCATATACAACGAGGGCAGAATAGCCACGGTCGCGGAAATACTCACCAATAGCAGCACCTGCGAATGGAGCATAATACTGCATAGCAGCAGGATCAGCAGCTGTAGCACTAACGATGATAGTGTATGGCATAGCACCATGCTGCTTCAAGTTTTCTACCAACGCAGCAACAGTAGAAGCCTTTTGTCCAATAGCCACATATATACAATATACAGGCTTACCAGCTTCATAAAAGCTCTTCTGATTGATGATAGTATCTACAGCGATAGCAGTCTTACCAGTCTGACGGTCGCCGATGATAAGCTCACGCTGACCACGTCCGATAGGAATCATAGAGTCTACCGACTTGATACCTGTCTGAAGTGGCTCCTTGACAGGCTGACGGTAGATAACACCAGGAGCCTTACGATCAAGAGGCATTTCGAATGATTCTGTAAGGTCGATTTCTCCCTTACCATCGATAGCCTGACCAAGAGGGTTGATAACACGTCCCAACATATTGTCGTTGACGCGGATAGATGCGATACGCTTAGTACGCTTCACCACCATACCCTCTTTGATACCTTCTGTAGAACCAAGGAGCACACATCCGACATTGTCTTCCTCAAGGTTCATCACGATAGCCATTGTGCCATTTTCGAACTCCAAGAGTTCGTTAGCTTCTGCATTACGCAGACCGTAGATACGAGCCACGCCATCGCTTACCTCAAGTACTGTGCCTACCTCGTCAAACTGCTGGCTATTATTGATACCCTTCAGCTGTTCGAGGAGAATCTGTGATACCTCACTTGGTTTTATTTTGTCTGACATAATACTTTGTTTTATTTGTTAAGATTCGACAAGATGGCATTAAGTTGTTTCTTCACACTAGCATCCATGCGATAAGTGTCGTATTCGAGAACAAATCCTCCTATAATCTCAGGATCTACATCCGTTTGGAAATCAACCTTTCCATTTGTCCTTCCTTCAACCAACTGTCTCAACTTATCCTCTGTTTTAGAGTCAATTTCTGAGGCAGTAGTGAGTTTAGCACTTATTAGATTGTTATGCTTTCTGTACAGAGTAATAAACGAGTTGGCAATGAATTGCATGATACTCTCACGGTCTTCTTTGAGCACAAGGGCAACAAAGCGTTTTGTCAACTCACAAGGTTCGCCACCTGTAGCCAACAACAGCAAAGATTCCTTTTGCGCATTTGAGAGCATGGGATTATCTATCGTAATCCTCAGCGCAGGCATTTGAGAGTAGTTCTGAGCCAGTGTCTGCATATCTGCATATACTTTCTCAGCCTCTTTCGCCTCAATACCAGCCTTAAGCAAGGCTCGGGCATATCTGACCGATATTAATCCTAAATCCATAGCGTTTATTGTTTATTATTTGCTGCAACTTCATCAAGCATCTGGTTAATATAATCCATCTGTGCCTTATCTGTGCCGAGCTTCTGACGCAAGACCTTCTCAGAAATCTCAACACTCAACGTAGCAACTTGCTGGCGGATCTCGCTTATTGCAGCCTGTTTTTGGCTTTCAATCTCAGCCTTAGCATCGTTAATGATGCGAGAGCTTTCTTCGCGAGCTTTTTCCTGAGCTTTTGCCACGATAGCCTCACGAGTATCAGCAGCTTCCTTCAAAATGGTAGCCTGCTTCTCTCGTGCTTCCTGAAGAATGGCCTCACTCTCCTGCTTGATATTCTCAAGCTTTGCTGCAGCCTTCTGTGCCTTGTCAAGGCTCTCGTCGATATACTTCTTTCGCTTGTCTACCATTCCTACGATAGCAGGAAAGCCAAACTTAGCGAGCACGAAGAACACCACGAGGAAAGCCAACAGCATCCAGAAGAGGAGTCCCAGATCAGGAGTCAATATTGATGGCAATTTATCAAAATCCATTTGCAATATTTTACTTTCTATTCAAATCCTTTTTAAATAAGGAATGCGCAAGCTACGATAGCGAAAAGAGCACAACCCTCAACGAAAGCTGAGGTAAGAATCATGTTTGTCTGAATCTTGCCAGTAGCCTCAGGCTGACGAGCGATGGCATCCATAGCGCTACCACCAATCTTACCAATACCCAAACCTGCACCAATAACAGCAATACCTGCTCCGAGACCGCAACCTAGCTGTGCTAGACCTTCTGCAGCCAAAAG
>ENA-OZWP01000521-OZWP01000521.1-human-gut-metagenome-genome-assembly--contig:-NODE-521-length-9817-cov-5.140852_pt1 | contig 9817 bp, 8 predicted proteins | sample MGYA00243535_ERZ654081 | MGnify/ENA primary metagenome ERZ654081 (study PRJEB26926, sample SAMN06165119) | human gut metagenome | biome: ENVO:00009003; feature: ENVO:2100002; material: ENVO:00002003...
AGATGCAGCGTAGTCTCGTGGGCTCGGAGATGTGTATAAGAGACAGGTATGGAGCTGATTGACGAACTGACCCGCCAGGCCAACCAATTCACACAGGTACAAAGCAAGCTCCGCAAGGAAGTGAACCTTTTCACCGGACATTTTGATGAGGACAACACTTTCAAGTTCCGCGTAAAGTTCAACGAGGATTGGGAATATGTACGCTTTGCCGACGAGCTGCACGACTTTGTGGAAGAGAACCGCATAGACGAGTACATCCGTCGCATTAACAATGAACATTGGGATACCTTCAAACGTATCAGTATGGATACCTCCATGCTGACTTCATCAGAAGATGATATTCAAGATGTGATCCGTGAAATCAATAAAGGTTTCGCTACCTGCAACTTTGTAGGAGTTATCCAGCGCATTGAAATGAAAGTGGAAGAGAGTAGCAACCGCGTAGTGAATATTCTGCGTGAGATACAGAAATATTACCATGATTACGGCTATGACCTCTCACCGGAAACCAACCTGTTCTCCTCTGCCAAGGAGCAATTGGTAAAAGAAGAAGCAATCACTTTGCTGCGTACCTTTATCAAGGAAATACATGCCTACCGCTACGACAGCATCCGCCTGTATGATTCCTTCGAATTGCGTTTCCGCATTGTGGAGAACGGCAATGATACCGGATTTATCGAGAAGATAGCCAATGTGGGGTCGGAAGGAACCGACATTCTGGTAAAAGCGATGATAAACATCATGTTGCTGAATGTGTTCAAGGAAGGAGCGTCACGCAAATTCAAAGATTTCAAATTGCACTGTATGATGGATGAAATAGGCAAACTGCATCCCAACAACATCAGCGGCATCCTGAAATTTGCCAATGACCGGAACATTATCCTTATCAACGGTTCGCCTACCGAACTGAACCGTGATGCGTATAAGCACGTTTACCTGCTTACCAAAGGAACACAGAACAAGACCCGCATTGCACGATTAATCTCAGATAAACAGCTATAAAAGCCAGTAACAACGATCTGTATATATCTATATTATAACGCACAATCTTTTTTTTGAGAGATTGTGCATTATTCTTTTTCCGTGAACATTCTTCTTCTTTGATAATTAAAGGTTATAGGCTATAAGAATTTTAATTCGGTGTATCCCAATCTAAAGTTGTTATTTTGTACGACACTTTTAAACACCATAAAAAAATAAATTATGATAAGCGAAAAAAGAAGCAGTATGCTCCATGGGGTACTCTTGATCACCCTGTTCTCATGTGCGGCCTTTTATATAGGCGAAATGAACTTTGTAAAAGAGTTATCATTCAGTCCCATGATTGTCGGTATTATTTTAGGTATGTTATATGCTAACAGCCTCCGGAATAATTTGCCTGAGACATGGGTCCCCGGTATCCAGTTTTGTTCTAAACGAATCTTGCGTATCGGAATCATTCTTTACGGTTTCAGATTAACTTTTCAAGATGTGCTTGCAGTGGGCTTGCCCGCTATTTTTATTGACACAATTATAGTAACAACAACTATTCTAGGGGGTATCCTGATAGGACGAATGTTGAAAATGGACCGGGGCATCGCACTGCTCACTTCCATCGGCAGTGGTATTTGCGGTGCGGCAGCTATACTAGGCGCTGAATCGACCATTCAAACCAAACCCTATAAAACAGCCGTGGCTGTTTCCACTGTTGTTATTTTTGGAACTATATCCATGTTCATTTATCCTATATTATATCATAATGGCACATTCGTACTTTCTGCCAATGAAATGGGTATATTCACCGGAGCGACCTTGCATGAGGTAGCGCACACAGTAGGTGCCGGCAACGCAATGGGCAAAGAAATTTCCGATGTCGCCATTATCGTAAAAATGATTCGTGTAATGATGCTGGTTCCCGTTCTGCTCATTACCAGCTTCATGGTATCCCAACCGGCAATTAAAGCCGGAGAACAAAATGGAAGTATGAAAAAAGTCTCCATTCCTTGGTTTGCTATCGGTTTTCTGGCTGTCATCGGTTTCAATTCTTTCGATTTGCTGCCGCAAAGCCTGACTGCCTTTATCAACAATGTAGATACTTTCCTGCTGACAATGGCCATGACTGCCTTGGGTGCGGAAACCAGTATCGACAAATTCCGGAAGGCCGGAGCAAAGCCCTTTGTCCTTGCCTCGATTCTCTATATATGGCTGATAGCCGGCGGATACTTTCTGGTGAAATATATGGCGCCTATATTTATGTAAAAACAATCTGTAATAACCTATAAGCAGAACATAATAAATCATTTCAGGTATATTTTACATGTACCTGCTACGGTTGGGGTGGGGAACTTGTGAAAGTCTTCCACCTTTTTTCCACAAAGAAAAGACCAGCTTTCATTCCTGCAATATTCATATTGGAGTTATCCAAACAACCGGACAAAGAACAAATTTACATCCACATTTCTCCATACAAAGAGAATAACATTAAGCATATTTGTGTAATTTCGCCCAGCAATAAAACGACAAACAAATACGCGCTATGATATTTAACCAGACTGAAAAGGAAGAGAGAGCCTATCTCATGGATATTATTGCTTTACTAGCTGCCAATATCGAACAGATGGATAAGGCCATTGAAGATAAATCCAAAGACGTAATGGAGCACAAACTCTACTTGTGGGAAAATCTGTCCGAACTGGACCGCGCCGAGAAAAGTGCGGTCCGGCAGATAGTCACCCAACAAGTAGCAGCCAGTGAGTCCTTGGTCGAGAAAAAGAAACGTTATCGCAAAATGATGGCCATTCCCTATTTCGGGCGCATCGACTTTCAAGAAAAAGGGCAACCTGAAGTCCTGCCATTATATATAGGTATCCACTCATTTTTCAATCCTCCCACCAATGAAAATCTGATACACGACTGGCGTGCCCCCATCTCCAGCATGTTCTATGATTATGAATTAGGAGAAGCACATTTCGACGCCCCCTCGGGAGAAGTGAAAGGTAACATCCGTCTGAAACGCCAGTATCGCATCCGTGACGGAAAAATGGAATTCATGCTGGAAAGTTCACTGAATATTCAAGATGACATCCTTCAGAAAGAATTGAGTGGAAACTCCGATGACCGGATGAAGAATATAGTCGCCACCATCCAACGGGAACAGAATAAAATTATCCGTAATGATACATCGAACACCCTGATTATTCAGGGAGTAGCCGGTTCAGGAAAAACATCCATCGCCTTGCACCGTGTAGCCTATCTGCTATATCGGCACAAAGGGGAAATCACGTCCAATGATATCCTGATCATTTCCCCCAATAAAGTATTTGCCGATTACATCTCGAACGTACTTCCCGAATTGGGAGAAGAAAAAATTGAAGAATGCGGCTTTGAGGAATTAATGCTCAAAATACTGGATAACAAGTATAAAATACAAACCTTCTTTGACCAGGTGGCCGAAATACTGGACAAAGAGGAAGAAAATTTTATAGAACGTATCCGATTCAAATCCACCACCGAGTTTATCCAGCAGATGGATAAATACATTCTATATTTAGAACAAAACGCATTTCGGCCAACCGACCTGAAAGCAGGACGTATCCCTATCCCTGCCGAGTACCTGAAAGAACGTTTCGCGGCATGGCACCGCCTGCCCATGCGCAGCCGTTTCCAACCAATGGCAGAAGAAATTGCCCGCGAACTGACTTTCACCTATCACCAAGAGCCGATGGGAAAAATACAGATACGGCAGTTGGGTAATGAACTGAAAAAGATGTTCAACAATAAAGACCTTGACTTGTACAAGGGATTTTATGACTGGCTGGGAAAACCGGAAATGTTCAAACAGGGTAAAAACCGGAAATTGGAATATGCGGATGTAGCCCCATTACTTTATTTGAAACTGGCCCTGGAAGATAATAAAACCATGTATGGCATCAAGCATCTGCTGGTAGACGAAATGCAGGACTATACTCCGATACAATACAAAGTTCTGGCTAAATTATTCCCTTGCCGGAAAACAATATTGGGAGATGCAAAGCAATCAGTAAATCCATACAGTTCCACCACCTGCGAACAGATCCAACGTGTATTAGTCGGCTCGGAAGTGATGAAGCTTTGTAAAAGTTATCGCTCCACGTATGAAATCACAGAGTTTGCCCAACGCATTGCCAAGAACGAGGAACTGGAAGCTATAGAGCGTCATGGAGAGGAACCGGCAGTCGCCTTGCTTCCCACAGAAAAGAAAGAGATAGAATGGATAGAAAACCTCATCACCTCTTTCCTGAAAGGAGCTGATGTATCCATGGGTATAATATGCAAAACCGTAAAACAAGCGGACAAGTTGTATGCAGCCATCAATCATTTGTCTGATAAGATCTGTTTGCTGACAGAAGAAAGTGTAGCTTTTGTCAATGGGGTGGTCATTACTACAGCCCACATGGCAAAGGGACTGGAATTTGACGAAGTGATTGTTCCATTTGTAACTGATAAAGACTATAGAACAGAAATAGACCGCAGCATGTTATATGTAGCCTGTACTCGTGCCATGCATAAACTTTATATTTCCGCATCGGGTAATATAAGTACATTTCTATCATAAGCAAAAACATCATCCATTGCAGGAATGGAATGAAATCCATCCCTACAGTGGACGAGCAAGTCTGCAAAAGGGTATTCCTCCATAAGGAACGCGTAGCTTTGTAATCTGATTCATCCTTAAAAGATCTTATCCATATCTCTAAACCTTTCCTGCCGTATGGTTAAAGGTTTTCTTCCTGTTTGTTTTATCTCCGCAAGTCTTTGGAGTTAACTCCATAGCCTTGGGAGTTAACTCCAAAGCTTATGGAGATAACTCCAAAGACTATGGAGATAGAATACATCCGTATAAAAAGACTTAATCAGGGGAGAGAAAAGGTTTATGCAGCAGGACTGGATGCAATATGTTGTTATTACAAGCCGCTTCCAATGTACGAATCATAAAGACAAAATCTTTTTTTCCCTTTCCAAATCATTTTCATTCAATTGGGGAGACGGAACCATGCAGGTACGGATACAATCTCCCTCCTGACAAGTATAGTCATAATACTTCTTTTGTAATTCTGTCAACTTATCAAGTGGAACCAGCTCCCCTTTCAGTTCCAAGAATTCCTCCATGTCTGTACTATCCCCTTGCTTTACAAACAAGATACGACGCGCTATCGGATTCCTGTTGTAATCCAGACTAAGATACAAACCTTTAAGGAACGGCGGAAAATCATACATCGGCAATTGCAGATAAATACTGAACAAAGCCATTTGCGGTGACTCACGCTCATTAAAGAAAATATACCCGTTCTGATGATTATTGAATAACCCCACTCCCCGATGAGTTGTATTATAGGCACTCATGTGAGTCACCTTCACATACGTATTATCTTCGGAAGCCTCTATCAGATAGGGTTCCACTTTAAGGCATTGGCACGAAGAAGAAAGACTATAGCTCAGATAACTTCCGCTATAATTATAAACTTCCTGCACGGAACGTTGCATCTCGGCAGTCATCATCTCCATAAAAGGATTGGTCTTTGCCTCACCATTGGCAGGTTCCAAACTGAAAAGCAACTCTTTGGTACTTGCCAAATTGCCCAACAGACGTTTTTTTGACACATTATTGACCTGCGCCAAAGCCAAATCTAATGAATCTTCTTCAGAGTGTCCTTGTTTCAATGAGGTTACATAAGTGGGCAGAACGCTGGAATAAAGAGCAGACAAGACACTGGGAGCCATATCTACATAATCTGCTATCTCCTTCATTTTCAAACCATTGTTACGGAGATATTCTATTCTTCGGTATATTTCTATCAAATCATTCATTGTTCTCTTCTTCTTTATTGAATTTGCAAAATACAAGTTTTTATATGAACATACAATGACATATACATTACATTAATGTTACATCATACAACAGGTGGAATATGAAAAATATTAATCATAAAGATTCATTTTTTCTCTCTCGAAAGGCTCCTACTTTTGCTTCCGGAAACAGCAATCCAAGGACACGAGGAGTGAGGTTCCTACAAAGAAAAGAAACAAAACAATTAGTCAATATCAATTATTATAATGGAAGCAAAAAGCGAAACAAACAAACAGATATCCAGTTTCCTGTTTATTCTGTGGGCAGGAGGGGCGGCACTACTGTCATACTCACTGGTGTATGCCCTGCGCAAACCTTTTACAGCTGCCACCTTTGACGGAATGGATTTCTTCGGGATGGATTATAAAGTAGCCACTACCATCATGCAGATTTTCGGCTACCTTATTTCAAAGTTCTTTGCCATCAAGATTGTTTCAGAATTGAAACGCGAAAACCGGTTGAAATTCATGATATTCTCCGTGGCCCTTGCAGAACTCGCTTTAGTCTTCTTCGGATTACTCCCCCAACCCTTTAATGTGTTTGCCCTATTCTTCAACGGACTGGCATTAGGATGCATGTGGGGAGTCATCTTCAGTTTCATAGAAGGACGCAAAGTTACCGATATATTGGCCAGCTTGCTGGGGGTAAGTATGGCGGTGAGCTCAGGAATGGCTAAATCTATGGGATTGTTTGTAGTCAATACATTTGGTGTCACAGAATTCTGGATGCCCGCCCTGATAGGTGGTTTAGCCTTCCCGCTCCTTATCCTCATGGGTGGTCGCTCAACAAGTTGCCACAACCCACAGATGAAGACCGCGCTCTCCGTTCGGAACGCGTCACTTTGAACGGAGAGCAACGCAGACAACTGTTCAAAAGTTATATGCCCTTGCTGATCATGCTGTTCTTCGCCAATCTGTTTATCACTATTTTACGTGATATAAAAGAAGATTTTCTGGTCAATATCATTGATATCAGCACTATTTCTTCTTGGTTGTTCGCACAAGTGGACGGTATGGTGACGCTGATTATTTTGGGAATCTTTGCTATGATGTCGTTAATAAACAGCAACTACAGAGTATTGCAGGTGCTTCTGGCTATGGTTATTGGTGGAGCGGGCACTATCAGCTATCTGGCTTTTAATTATGATGCATTGCAACTGCCTACCCTTTACTGGCTGTTCCTCCAAAGTCTGAGCCTGTACATCGTTTATCTTAGTTTCCAAACTCTGTTCTTCGAGCGCTTCATTGCCTGCTTCAAGATTAAAGGAAATGTGGGATTCTTCATTGCCACCATCGACTTTATCGGATATACAGGAACTGTCTGTGTACTGCTGTTCAAGGAATTTTGCAGCCCGGATATCAATTGGATGGAGTTTTATAATCAGTTCTCAGGATGGGTAGGCATTGTGTGCAGCATTGCATTCATCGGTTCGGCCATCTATCTGATGCAACGGTATAAATTGGAAAAACAGCTGAGAAAAGAAGAAAAAAATAAAAAGATCATCGTTTCACCGATGGCGTTAACCAACTTAAAGGAAACAGCAGAAAACATCTGTAACCCATAACATAAAAATAAAAGTATAACCAAATAAACAACAAACAAGAAGATGAAGAAAATTGAGTGTATTATTATGGATTGGGCCGGAACGGCTGTAGACTATGGATGCTTCGCTCCGGTAGCCGCTTTCCTGAAAGCTTTTGCCGAGAAAGGACTGACAGTGACAATGGAAGAAGCACGAGGCCCCATGGGTATGACCAAAATAGACCATATCCGTGAATTATTCAAGTTACCAAGTGTGACGGAACAATTCAAACAAAACTATAACCGCAACTGGACTGAGGAAGATGTGGTATCCATATACAAAGAATTCGAGAAACACTTGTTCGCCTCCCTGGAAGAATATACGACTCCTATTCCCGGTGTAATCGAAGTAATCGAGAAACTGAAAAGGGACGGTATCAAGATAGGTTCCACCACCGGATATACTACTGCCATGATGGACATTGTGCTGCCCGGTGCCGCCGCCCATGGCTATACCACAGACAACTGTGTGACTTCCAACAACCTTCCGGCAGGACGTCCGCAACCCTACATGATTTACCAGAACATGATTGATCTGGCCATACCTTCCGTTCAAAGCGTAATAAAATATGGTGATACGATAGCCGATATCAAAGAAGGTGTGAATGCCGATGTATGGACTGTCGGTGTGATTCTGGGCAGCAACGAAATGGGACTCACCCAAGAGGAAACCGGAAAACTGCCTGCAGAAGAATTGAACAGACGCATGGCAGCAGTCAGAAAACGTATGTATATGGCAGGTGCGCATTATGTAGTAAACACCATTGCCGAACTTCCCGAAATTATTGAAATTATTAACCATAAAATGAATTAAATGATTATGAGACCATACTTACTTTTAACCCCCGGCCCTTTAACCACTTCTGAAAGCGTAAAAACAGCCATGATGACCGACTGGTGCACATGGGATGAAGACTACAATGTTCACATCGTAGAAGAAATACGTAAAGGATTAGTACAACTGGCTACACGAAAAACAGATGACTACACCAGCATCCTGATGCAGGGAAGCGGTACTTATTGTGTAGAGGCGACCTTAGGAAGTGTGATTACGCCCAAACACAAATTATTGATTCTGAGCAACGGTGCATACGGAGACCGCATGGGAAACATTGCAGAATATCATGGAATGAACTATGATATGCTAGCCTTTGATGAAACAGAACAAGTATCTGTGGAGTATGTGGATGATTATCTGGCACACAATGCAGAAATCACTCATGTGGCAGTGGTACATTGCGAAACTACAACCGGTATCCTGAACCCGTTAAAGGAAATAGCCCACATGGTAAAGATGCATGGTAAAAAGCTGATAGTGGATGCAATGAGCAGCTTTGGCGGCGTACCATTGGATGTAGAGGAATTAGGTATCGACTTTATGATCAGTAGTGCCAACAAATGTATTCAGGGAGTTCCCGGCTTTGGTTTCATCATTGCACGTAAATCCGAATTACAATATTGTAAAGGAGTATCAAAGAGTCTTTCTTTGGACATCTACGACCAATGGGATGCGATGGAGAAAGGACATGGAAAATGGCGCTTCACCTCTCCTACACATGTAGTGCGTGCCTTTAAACAAGCCATGGACGAACTGGCAGCCGAAGGCGGTGTGGAAGCCCGGCATGCACGCTACTGCCGTAATCATGATGTGCTGGTAGAAGGTATGCGATCATTGGGATTCAAGACCTTACTGAAAGATGAAGTCCAATCCCCTATCATCACTTCCTTCCTTTATCCTGACAAGGAGTTCGATTTCAAGGAATTCTATCATCAATTGAAAGAAAAAGGATTTGTTATCTATCCGGGAAAGATTTCTCGATGCAGCATGTGTACATCGTTGATTATCAATAGCATAGCGCTCTAAAAGGTACAACCAGCAGGTTGGCAAGTATCTGAGAATGTGTAAGTTAGTGATTTTTAGCACCATTCTCGGCTTGTACCTCCATTTTGGAAAGTAAAAGTAAGTGTAATTTCTTGAATATCAAAATGCGCGGTACAAAAACTTGTGAAAAATGCCGTTTTTTGATGAGAAAAGGTACAAAAATGGCTCTGAAACCGGGGGGACATTATGATTATTTTGCGAAGTATTCAGTCTTCAACCAATAGGCATAAATCGGGTCTTGGAACGAGATTTCACCGGCTTTATTATCCAATAATCATTCTTGATAAGGACTGCCTTTGAACGGAATATTGAGGTTGTTGAAGAGATTTGATAGCGATGCATCACTTCGGTCGAACTGATGGCCTTTTCGCCGGCAATAAGAGCTTTGAAATAGTTCAATTGCTGTGTGTGGTCAGTGTTTCGGTGATTGTTACAAACCTGTCTCTTATACACATCTCCGAGCCCACGAGACTACGCTGCATCTCGTA
>ENA-OZWP01000528-OZWP01000528.1-human-gut-metagenome-genome-assembly--contig:-NODE-528-length-9703-cov-4.262334_pt1 | contig 9703 bp, 4 predicted proteins | sample MGYA00243535_ERZ654081 | MGnify/ENA primary metagenome ERZ654081 (study PRJEB26926, sample SAMN06165119) | human gut metagenome | biome: ENVO:00009003; feature: ENVO:2100002; material: ENVO:00002003...
TAGTTGTAGTCCTGGTACATGAGGCTGTCCAGATAGGCCGGCTTGAGGGAAGCCAGTTCCATCCTTTTCCACGGCTCAAAGGCCGAAAGCGAAGGCTTCCGCATATTGGCGGCGGAAAGCAAGGCCTTGAGGGTCAGCATGAACCTGTTTGACGGGGCTGAGCCGTAGAGTCGCAGATCAGATGTCGAGACGGCACATGACATCTCCACCCCGTTGACACGGAGCACTTTGTCGAAGTCGCTTCCCGGCATGCCGGCGATGTTGCACAGGCCGAACATATCGGAGAAAAACGCTCCCTCCCCGCGAGGAAGATTCCGGACAGTGGAGAAACCACCCTTTATCATAAAAGAGTAACTGAAACGCCCGGCAGCCGGCATCTTCTTGTAAATCACCTTCATGCCATTGGAGAAAGTCCACATCTCCCCTCCGGAGACAGGCTCCGCGGCCACAGACTTCATCTTGACCTTATTCCTTTCGTTCCAGAAAGCCGAGGTGTCCTTGGCCGTCACAGGCCACTTGTAGAGCGGTTTGTCCAGCATGGAGACCCCGTCGGTCACCGAACCGAACAGAACCGGCCAGAACCATTCGTCATAATCCTCCTCGTTTCCCGTCCATGTGATCTTGGGATTCTCCATCTCGGAGAGCAGGGCCAGAGTGTAACCGTTGAAAAGTTCGGTCTCAGCCTTTGTGGACATATTCCTGGAAGAGAAGAAGTTGGCCTTGGTCGCCGGGGAAGCCAGATCAGCTCCGTAAAGGTAAGAGGAGACGCAGCGCAGAACAAGGGCATCATTCGTCTGCGTCCTTAGGAAACCATTCAGGACGGAATTGCGCGCGACCAGATATTCCTCCGCCCCGATTCCCTTGGAACAAATCTCCGAAAGGACGGAGGCGACCGCCATCGAGGCTGGCATCAGCTGGCCGCGGGAGGTCCGCACACTCACGCTGAAACGCTCGTCACCAGCGCATGACGCACTTCCAAGATATTCAACATCAAACGATTCCACAGGAATATCCCTACCAAGGAAACTTTCGCGGAGGCGGCTTGAGACAATCTCCCTCAACGATCTGGAGAATAATTCCGAGATGAACGGCTGGATCGTGTTCATCTGATCGTCAGGTGTCCTCGGCGAGCGGAACTCCACAGTCACGGAAGAACCGCCGGACGGGATGAATGAATATTCAGGAGCGATGGCAGGCCTCCAGACATATTCCTTCTTCTTGTAGGCGGGATTGCGGGAAGGAACCATCAGCGAGAATACGTTCATCCTTTCCTTGATGGCGGTAGGATTGATGTCACCCGCGATGATGATGGCATGCTGGCAAGGCTGAGCCGCGATGAGGTCGAACAGCATGAGAAGCGTGGTGTCCGACGCGGCCTGGTCAAAGACCGGCACATCATCGAATCTGAATATTGTCGCGTCGTCACGGTAGGAGATATATCCTTCCGAACGGCAGCCTATTCCCTTGCGCGACAAGAACTTATAAGGAATCGTCTTGTTGAAGTGGGGCAATGACGAAAGCTCTTTTCTCGCTGACAGAGTGTCGCTTACCCCCTTGCACACAAGCGCGAAGTCAGCGACTCCCTTCATCGATGGATTCGTCAACAGATAGTAGGAAATCCCGTTGGTAAGATTGCCGGTAGTGACCGAGCCGTCCTTCTGAAGAACGGGCAGATTCTGCGCTGGCATCATTATTGAAAAACCAAACAGCGCAAAACACAAGACTGATTTGAAGATAAGACTACGCATCATTGACACCTCCCGTTTAGACAAAAATAGCCAATAATGTGCAATTGACACAAATTTTTATTACATTTGTGGTTATTGCGATTATAAGGAATATAGTTAAACATAATTTTTAATACGATGAAAAAGTTTATTCTCGCGATCGCTGCCGCGTTCATGGCAGCAAGCATGGCATCCGCCCAGGACATGGCCCAGGCAACAGAACTCTACAATAATGGAGCCACAGCCATCTCCATGAAGAATTGGACTGAAGCCCTCGACTGCTTCCAGAAAGCTCTCGAAATGGGTAAGACCATAGGCGCTGACGCCGATGAGCTCGTGGCAAACTGCAAGAACGCCATCCCTGGAGTCTCCCTTGAGATCGCAAAGGACCTGATCAAGGACGCGAAGTACGATGAGGCCGCCGCCAAACTTGACGAAGTCGCCAAAATAGCCGAGGAATATGAGAACGCCGAGGTTGCCGAGAAGGCTAAGGAGCTCGTTCCTCAGATGTGGATGCAGAAAGGTGTTGACGCACTCAAACTGAAGGACTTCGCCACCGCCGCCGACGGTTTCGCGAAGTCTTACGCCGCCGACACCACCGCCGGAAAGACAGCCCTTTATCTCGGTCAGGCTCTCGGAGCGCAGGGCAAGACCGAGGAGGCCATCGAGGCTTTCAGGCATGCCGCATGGAACGGTGAGGAGGCCGAGGCCAAGGAGCAGGTTTCCAACATCTATGTAAGGCAGGCCAACGCCGCCCTTAAGGGCCAGAAGTTCGCTGACGCCGTGAAGGCAGCCGAGAAGGCCAACAGTTATGTCGAGAACGCCACAGCTTACCTCATCGCAGGGCAGAGCTCACAGAAACTCAGCAAGAACGCCGACGCCATCAAGTACTTCGAGAAGTATCTTGAGATGAAACCGGACGCGAAGAACGCTCCGGCCATCACTTTCACCGTGGCCGCCCTCTATCAGGGTGCGAAGAACAACGCCAAGGCTCTTGAATACTACAAGAAGGTACAGGACGATCCTAAGTTCGGCGCACAGGCCAAGCAGATGATCGCTTCCCTCAGCAAGTAACCAATGAAGTTCCTCGAACTTCTTGCTCCGGCAAGAAACGCTGACATCGGCATCGCGGCTATCGACTGCGGTGCCGATGCCGTGTATATCGCCGGGCCTGCGTTCGGGGCGCGTCAAGCCGCCGGAAACTCGATGGAGGACATCCGGAGGCTCACCGAATATGCCCACAGATTCGGAGCGCGCATATTCCTGACACTCAACACTATTCTTTTTGACAACGAGCTCGCGGAGGCGGAAAGACTGCTTGCCGAGGCGAAGGACGCGGGAGTGGATGCCATCATCGCGCAGGACCTTGCGGTCTGGGAACTGACCGACCTGCCGGTCCACGCTTCGACACAATGTGCGATAAGGACTCCTGAGAAGGCTCGGCTTTACGAGGGCATCGGAGCCTCACGGCTTGTTCTTGAACGGGAGATGTCTCTGGACCAAATCCGTGCGATAAGGTCGTCCGTTAACTGCGAGCTGGAGTTTTTCGTGCACGGAGCCTTGTGTGTCTGCTATAGTGGGCAGTGCTATATGTCAGAGCGGATTGCCGGGCGAAGCGCCAACAGAGGGGAATGCATCCAGGCGTGCCGGTCTCTCTACGACCTTGTGGACGGTTCCGGGAACGTTCTGGTGCGGAACAAGGCCCTGCTGTCGCTGAAGGACTACAACCTCAAGGACAGGCTGCAAGACCTTGCCGATGCGGGAATATGCTCGTTCAAGATCGAGGGAAGGTTGAAGAACATCTCCTACGTGCGGAATGTCGTCCGGGCATATTCATTGGCATTGGATGAGTTGGTCGCGGCGAATCCGGAGAAGTTACGCAGAGTTTCGTTCGGGCGGAGTGAAGGCGGGTTCACACCGGATCTGGCCAAGACTTTCAACCGGGGGTACACGCAATTGTTTTTAGACGGGAAACGGTCAGGGAACTGGTCCTCGATGGATGCGCCGAAATCAATCGGAGAGGAGGTCGGAACGGTGGTCTCCATAGCCCCGATGCGCCAGAACTTTTCAAACGGCAAGAGGCCAAGCGAGGAGAACATCACAATAACATTACGGATGAAAAATCCGGGTGACCGGCTTCAGAACGGGGACGGATTCTCTTTTCTGTCCAAAGGTCGTGGGGAGATTGTCGGTTTCCGTGGCGATGTCTGCCAAGGGAACCGGATAACGTGCAGAAATGTCATTGGACTCTATCCAGGAGCTAAACTGTACCGGAACCTCAGCAACGCATTCGAGAAAGAGCTGGAGTCTAATCTGCCTGTCAGGACTATTCCTGTTTCGGTGGATATTTCGGTCATTGTGGTTCCGGTCACTTCGACAAGCTCAGGGACCGAAGAGGACCGGTCGCCGATCTTGCCGAAGCGACTCAGCGAACCAACATATTCGCTGAAAATCAACGCGGTAAGTCAGGACGGGCGGAGCGTCAAACTGGAACGTGAAGCGGGACACAACGCAGCGGAGAACCCAGAAAGGATGCGCGGAATGTTCGCCACTCAAATCTCAAAGGCCACAGGAATATATTCATTCACCCTCCGCTCGCTTGAAGTGGAGACTCCGGACGGCTCGCTGCCGTTCCTTCCGACATCAGCCCTCAACGCAATCAGACGAGACCTCGCCGCCGCCCTGGAAGAGATGCCTTGCCGGGCGATTCCTCTGCTGGTAAACCAGGCGTCAAGCCGTACCGGGAACGCCGAATATCCAGTACTTGAGCCTGATGTCTTGTCACAAGTGCAAGATATTCAAGAGACAACATCGAATGGCCCACACCTTTCGTACAAGGCAAACATCGCGAACCACATCGCCCGTAAGATATACATGTCGTTGGGAGCATCCCGGACCGATGACGCTTTCGAGATCTCTCACCGCCCCGATGCCGAGCTGATGCGCACCAAGTACTGCATCCGTTATGAGCTCGGCCTCTGTCCAGTTCATCAAGCCGGCAGACAGCATGGCAGGGCAAATCATACTTCCGGTATGGTAAATCCTCCTATCCCAAGCAGCCGCAAAACCAATCTATACCTGACCAACAACGGCAAACGGTATCACCTCGCCTTTGACTGCGCGAACTGTGAGATGGTTGTCCGGGTTAACGATTAATTGTGTAAATTTACCACCGCAACCACTGCTTTTCGGGAATATTCCGAGGCACTAAAACAGATTTGATCATGAGTCCCTTTAAGAAAGGAGTGTTGTCTCTCCTTATTCTGGTTTTGTCCGCCTTGCCATCCCAAGGCAACGAGGTGATGTTCTCTCCGGTGATACGGAACTTCACGCCATCCGACTACCATGGCGGCAGACAGAACCGGTCAGTCTCACAATCAGCATCCGGGTTGATCTATGTGGGTAACAACCAATATCTTCTGGAATATGACGGACACTCATGGAACAGGTACCTTATGCCTAATAAAGGTATCGTCAGATCGGTTCTTGCGGATCCTGACGGAAAAATCTACTGTGGCTCCTCTCAAGAATTCGGTTATTTCGTGAAATCAGGAAACTCTCTGATTTTCCGTTCGCTCAGTGACGGACTGAAGGAGATGAATATCCTGATTATAACATAACGGAACAGCACCGCTTTGGGCATTGGCATCTCCCACAAAAAACACTTATCGCGGTTTCGCGTCCCAGCAGAACCTCCGTATTCCAAGAGCGTGATTTCGCTTAAAAGGCGCTCGCGAAGAAACAATCATCCCTCTAAAAGCGTAAAAGAGGCTGAATGTCGCTTGTAGGAGAACATGATAAAGGCTCGCAATTTTCTCCTCGAAAAATGAGGATGGCAATCTCCTTGAGATAACGCATTAAGTAACATGAGAAAAATAAGTTGCCTCAGATTAAGAGAAGATTTTCGAGGATAGATCTATTTTCAAAGAAGGAGTGTGCCGGTGGCACATGACTGATGAGAAAAGACATATAGACCGAAAAGACAATCAACGATTACCAAGTTATTTTTAAGGATTACTAAAATGGCAAGCCCTTGCCTGCTAGCGAAAATTCATCGTATAATCACATTCTATATAATAGCCCATGTTTATTACCAGAATAAGGAACAGCAACAATATCAATCATACGTTGATATCATACAGTGTTACACTTTTGAAAATATTTCGGGTTAAAATCATTACAATATGAAAGTCATATTCATAAATAAATTCCAAGTGTGTACATGGTAGAATATTAATTCATGGGCTACAAGTGCGTACCCGGCATATTATTCAGATTAAAATTCCGCTTACATATTATAACGTATTTGATTTTTTTGTAAATTTCGGGTCTCTAAAAACCAAATATGTATTTATGAAACGATTCTTGACTTGTGTCCTGGTTGTACTGCTGGCGACAGCGTGCTACAACGATGACGAGCTTAAATCTCGCCTGGACGATGTGGATCAGAGACTTACAAAAGTGGAAACACTGGTCTCTTCCCTCAACACCCAACTCACAAAACTGCAAGAACTGATCGCAGGGAAACAGTTCATCAGCAACATTGAGGACAAAGAGGACGGCACTCACGTCATCACCTTTGTCAATTCCTATGGCGAAATGTCCACCATGACCCTGAAAGACGGGTCCAAAGGAGCAGACGGAAGCGACGGTCAAACCCCAGACATCTCGGTGAAGCAGGCTCCGGACGGAAAATGGTACTGGACAGTAAACGGAGAGTGGCTGCTGGACTCTGAAGGAAAGACGGTACCCGTCACCGGAGAACGCGGAGTCACTCCTTCCATGAAGATCGAAAACGGGAAATGGTACGTTTCCTACGACAACGGCATCACGTATGTCGAATGTGGCCAGGCCACGGGCGACGCCTTCTTCAAGGACGCAAGGTTGAGCGAGGACGGCAAGACAGCCTACCTCACACTCGCCGACGGCACTGTGCTTACTTTCGAGATATACAAGGAGTTCGGAATCGCGGTGGAAGTGCCTTCTTCTCTTATCTATTCCGGCCAGACCAAGGAATATGCCTACACCATCACAGGCGGAGACGAGAACACGATTCTGGAAGTGCTTCCAAAAGGCAATTGGGAAGCAGAGGCCAAAGCCACTGATGAAAAGAGCGGTGTGATCGCCGTGACAGCGCCTGACTCACCTGAGGTAGGCAAGGTCATCGTCCTTCTCAGCGACGGGGCCAACAAGACCCTTATGAGAACTCTGACATTTGTCGCCGGAAATGTGCACGTCAGCACGACTTCGGTCGAAAGTCCGGCTTCAGGTGGAGTGTTCAATGTGGATGTGACAACAAACCTTGAGTTCACAGCTGAGATTGAATCAGATCAGACATGGGCACGTCTGGTAGAGACCAAGGCCTACGAAGTCTACACCAAGACCATCAGCGTCAGCGTTGACAAGAACGAAATGCCTTATGCAAGAGAGGCAAGACTGACTTTGAAGAACGACGGCAACATCATAGAATCAATTGTCATCTATCAGAATCCTGTCACTTACCCAGACAATGTCATGGTACTTGTGATGCAGCCTCTTGCTAAAGACAGCTGTGTCGTGCTTCCTGTCACATACAACAGAACGACTCCGGAATACAACGTGGATTGGGGCGACGGTACCAAAGAGACTGTAAAGTCGGCTTCTTACCCGAAGCACAAGTACAACGACGCATCCAGGTTATACCCTGTACAAATTAGCGGAGCCATCGGTTCTGTCAGCCGCGTCAGCGTAACCAAACACGATGCTGATCTTGTGGAAGTCATCCAATGGGGTGACCTTTCTCTCTCCGGTGTTAATTTTGAATATCAGACAAACCTGATACGCATCGCAGCCCCTAAGGGTGACGAACTTAAAAATGTCAGCTCTTGCAACAATATGTTCCATAATTGCAAAAGCCTGAAAGAAATTCCAGCCAAATTCATGCAGGGACTCAGCCCGAAGACAACCAATTTCAACAACACATTCGACGGATGTGAATCTCTGGAATACCTCGACCCTGACATATTCAAGAACTTCACGACAGCGGGCATAGCAATGCGTTCTCTGTTTCTCAACTGCAAGAACCTGAAGAACGCGCCTACTTTCAAATACTTCAAATTCAAGCCTTCCTGCGAATACCTTTACAACCAAACTTTTTCAGGTTGCGAATCGCTTACAGAGATTCCGGAACACATGTTCAACGAGACAGCCAAGGCCGTCACCAGATCCACGAAACTGACGAACACTTTCAAAAACTGCAAGTCCTTGGAAGTCATACCGGACAGTTTCTGGGAGAATCTTCCTGTCGATAAGATTGTGGAACTGAACAACGCGTTCCAAGGCTGCGAGTCCCTGAAATCAGAGAGTCTCGGATTCCTTAATAAACTCCTGAAGGTCTACAAATGGCAGAACGCGTTCTACGGCTGCACTTCATTGACCACACTGCCGGAATACGAGGTGGAGATGGACGGCAAGACAGTCAGTGTTCCTGTCTACATGAGAGACGCAGAGGAGTACAAAGCCTATTTTGCAAACAGAAATTACTCGGCTACCAATTTCTGCTTCAAGGACTGTGTCAACCTCGAAGGTTACTTCGACAAGATCCCTCAGTCATGGGGCGGCGGTTGGGACGGCACCACAGAAAAGCCTTCGATCGAGGTGACGGCAACCCTCCCGGAAAAAGACGGTTACTTCAGCATCGATTTCCATGTAAAAGGCAAGAGTGTCGCTACGGCTTACTATTACCTTACAGCCAAAGCCATTGCGGATGAAATACTTCCGAAGTACAATAATTCTTACAGCGAGTTGTGCGAGCAGAAGGGTATCGAAATCGAGAGTGAATACCTTAAGGCATTGAATTCAGACCAGGGGCTCACTCTTGGATTCACCGAAGGCGTGCCTAATGTGGAGTATATTCTCATCGTTTCAGGAAAGAATATGTTCGGCGAAAGCTATGCCTATAAGGTTCAGGCCACCACAGCTATTCCAAAGGGTTCTGACGAGTACGAGCGTTACCTCGGCGAGTGGACGGTGACCAGCGCTTCAGCCACATCCGAATATGTCGGCTATGACCGCAAGCCTATCTCATTCGACATCAAGATCGAGCCTTTCCGCGTTGACGAGAGCTACTATGTCTATGGATGGGGTGTCACAAAATTCACGGACAATTACCCGATGATTATGTTCTTAGAGGACGGAAAACTCTGCGCCTGGACCGGAGCCCACCATGGTTCGGTTATATATCAGGGTTACCCATATAGTGACGGCATAAGCTACAACATAGCCCTCAACTCATACACTCTGTGGGAAGACGGCTCTTACGGCATCTACATGGCCGACGGAGAGAAGGTCGGCGAGGCTGAATATGCCGAAGGCAGTTTCGACATGAATGGAGTGAAGTCGAAGTACTATGCGGAGCGGGGTTACGACATCATGTGCCACGGCTTTGACTTCTGCCTGTCAATGGGCGGTCCTGGCTGGTCCAAGATATTCATAGCTCCGGAAGTCGTGAAGGATCAGTATGTCATCCACGGAGAGGACGGAAAGAACTACGCTCCGTACATCCTCGCGCCTTACACATTCACAAGAAAGGCGACAAAGAGCAACACCGCCAGCGTGACCGTCGAGCGCAACAAAGCCTTGATGGACAGCGGCGAATGCCTGCCGGCAAGTTTCGGCAAGGCCGAGGTGAAAGCCAACGCCAATGAGCCTGCCAAGGGATTCTACAGATTCTGATCAGAATCCATTGACAGAAAGTCTATAATCAAAAGACGCTGCCGGGAGAAATCCTGACAGCGTCTTTCAATATGACCACGCTCATACTACCTGCCTTTGCCGAACACAAAACTGGACAGCCAACCAATCAGGAAGCAGGAGACCAATCCAAGGAAACCATAGAGGGTGGATGTCACGTGAGAGAACCTGTGAAAGAGCAAGAGGACAACCACACAGCCGACGAAACCGGTGACCGCGCTCCTCCTGTCTCTTATACACATCTC
>ENA-OZWP01000531-OZWP01000531.1-human-gut-metagenome-genome-assembly--contig:-NODE-531-length-9668-cov-12.213253_pt1 | contig 9668 bp, 4 predicted proteins | sample MGYA00243535_ERZ654081 | MGnify/ENA primary metagenome ERZ654081 (study PRJEB26926, sample SAMN06165119) | human gut metagenome | biome: ENVO:00009003; feature: ENVO:2100002; material: ENVO:00002003...
ACCAGAGAATCCTTATCCATAAGACATTTAAAGGTATCGCTCAAAGAGGTAAATGGGCTCAGTGGAAATTTAGTGGGGATAAGCATAAATCTTTGCAAGTCTATACAGAAAGAACTTTTCATCAACGATACCTCTTAGTGATGCTCTGAATGCTTTGATTTTCGCATTAAAGGATTCAGCTGCAGCATTAGATGATCTATTTGTATAAAAGTTAAGAATATCATCGTAATGTTCATAGAATGTTGCAGCAATAACATTGAAAGAACGGAAGCCTGCTTCTTCCACTTTGTTGTACCATTTAGCCATAGAAAGTCTTGCGGCATCCTTAACGGTATTTTTTGAGAAAATCATTCTCAAAGAATGCGAGAGTCCATAAGCTGTCTTCAAATCTGGATATTCTCTAAATAGAATCTCTGCTCTCTTGCTTTGTGACAGCGTCCATTTCTCTCCTGATTTGAAAAGAAGATACCTACTCCTTGCTAGCAATTCCTTTCTTGTATCTCCGTTCTCATATCGAAAAGGCACGTATTCGCGTCCTTCAAGTTTTGCATTCTCCATGTCGTCATTGGCCTCTTGTATAGCATCCCAACGATGTTTAATGCGCATTTCTTGCACAGCATCGCAAGCAAGCTTCTGTATGTGAAATCTGTCTATTACTCTCATTGCTTTGGGAAAGCATGTGCGAACAATCTTTCTCATGGAGTCTGACAAATCTAATGTGACCTCCTCAACCATATTCAGAAGTGCTTCAGGTATATGCTTCAAGGCATTGATAACGTCCTCTGACTTAACGCCCTTGACAATTGCAACCAGACATTGGTCTTTTCCGTGTCTGTCCCTATTGGTGACAATTGTGCGCAATTCTCCGTTAGACATAGAGGTCTCGTCTATTGCCAAATTACGCCCCATGTTGTCAGGAAAGACAAGCCATTTATCGGCATGTTCCAGTTCTGACCAAGTACGATAGTCACTCAAGACATCCTTGTATTGCTTATCCAACGTATTGGAGTTTACATGGTAGTATCGTTCAAGCGTACGGCAGGTCGTCGGGGATGTGTCCATACGTCTCTTTTAAAAAAGCCGCAAACTCTTTCGAGTAGCGGGTTCCTGATTCGGTAACACTAATACGGTCGACAAACGTCTCTCCTGTTTCCTTGTTTTTCCATCTACGACGACGAAGTACAAGAATCACCTTATGGTCACGAATCGGAAAATCAGTTATGCGTACAGCATCCATAAAACCTTTGGATTCATAGTCCTCAGATTTTTGGAGATAAGCATTCATGCGCTCGTCTAGATGGATTGTCATACTCATTGAGTCAATATTAGACTCATCTGTTTCTATCTTGACGATATCGAAATTGTCTAGTATTTCTTTGGGAAGAACTAGACGGGCTAATTGTTCAAGCATGTTCATAATGCAAAGATACAAAATACTATGAAACAAAAAAAACATCCCCAGTACTTTTCCTCTGAGCCGGTAGGCATCAACGTGATGACTCAGGGCTATTTTGTTACAGCCGACTTGAAAGCAACTCTGCTTAAAATGTATAATGAAGGTACATTAAAGGCAGATGATGAAGTGGTCATCACCCTGAAGGGCGTATGTGATGCCAATAACACTGAGAATGTGCTTGATGAAGTTGTGACTACTTATAAAGCCGCAGCAAAGCCCTTGCTGCTCGTCAGCGAGACCAATGTTCCCGGCAAGGGGTTGGACAAGTTCTTGTCTTATTTCGCTTCCAACAATACCAATGCACTCGTACAGCTTGAGTTCGATGGCTCATTGAACGAGACATTGCCTGTCGTGAAACTGGCTTATGGAAATTTGGAGTCAGAAAACGATTACTATGAAGAAGACCTTACCGCTGCAGGTATGGTGAAAGTGCTCGGTGGCAATATGCTGGTTATCGACCTGAGAGACAAATTGCGCACACCTGCTGTAATGGTTCCTTCAGGTACTGACTATGGCATCATGGATCTTCAAATTCTTGGAGTAAAAGATGCTGAGGGCAACTTTGCTTATTCTGATGGTTCAGGCTCACTCGGTTCATTCTTCTATAACTTCCCCTACGAAGTGGTATCTTATGAGTTGATTCCTGAATTTAGTCTGATTGGTGGCCAAAGTATTGACGATGCCAAGGCTGTGGAACTGTGGATTAATGAAAAAGGTGGCAACATGGCTTTTGATGGCGTACAGTTTACCTATACTTATAACAATCAGGAAGGTGTAGCTGAGGTGTCAAGAGAGCAGATCACCGCAGAAGCTGACCCTACTGATGCCAACGCAACCATATATACTATCCCTGTGCCCAATTTCTCAACAGATGCCAACTCTACAGTGATTGTTACCTTGAAGAATATGGTATGTCCCGATGGTGTTGACCACTCAGACGAGATTATCGCTACTTTCAAATCAGCCGGCAGACAAGCAGCAGAGGCCAAGGTGTTGAGCGCTGTGATGTCTTCAGCCGACGGTTCTGTAACCGTTGACCTCATGGGTGGCGTTCCTGTAGCTAAGCTGATTGCTGATGGCAACCTTGACGTGACCACAAGCATGGACGACCAAATCGGTGTGCTGCAGTATAAAGTGACCAACAAGACTACAGGTGAAATCGTGAAGAGTGTTACCGACAAGAGCGAGAAGACAGAAGCCGGTCACTGGCAGTTCTGGATTCCTCGCGACTATGTGCTCTATACCGAGAATGAATATGAAATGGAATTCAAGGGCTGGGCAACCACTGACGACAAGAACTACGACAAGGATCCTGTTTTCGTTTCTACCATTTCATTCATGGGTGGTGCAGAGGCTTACAAGTATAGCCCCGTAACCCTTGTTTCTCCTTCAGATCTCCACTTTGACTCATCAAATCCCGATGTAATACTTGAAGATGCTACTGACAATAAGGTGGATTTCGTATTCAGTGATGCTGTAACCATTGAAAAAGCCTTTGTTCTACTTGGAATGGGTAACACTGTGGATTGTGCAGTAAGCATGAGCGAAGACAACAAGACCGCAACCGTTGAGATACCTGAATGGGTGATGACCGAGTACACATCTATTGGTATGAGTATCTTGGCTAAAGACATGAACGGCCTGGTAGTCAAGGGCAACAATGGAGAAGGCGACGCTTCTTACATCACTGTTTATTGTGATGCCAAGTACAACTTGCCAGTTCCTGAAATGGTTGATCCCGTTGATGGCAGCACCGTTGAGCGCATCAAGACCATCAAGTTTGGTTATTCTGAAGGAATCCAGCCTTCATGGTTTGGCAAAATCGAAATTCTCGACAAAATGCGCAATGTGGTGGCCACTTCTACCGATGTGACCAACGTAATTCCTGCCGGTCAGGAAGATAACTGGGATTATATCGTCCAGGAGGTAATTGTTAGCTTCAATAATGAAATAACCGCTGGTGGCAACTACACCGTTGTAGTGCCCGAAGGTTTCTTCAACCTCGACTTGCAGGCTCAAGGATTCATGGTAAAGAATAATCGTGAGTGTAGCTTCTACCTGAATATTGAGGGTGATGAGCCACAGCCTTCGATGAACATCTCTATCGCTCCTGCTCCTGGTGTTGTAACCAGTCTGAAGGATTTCGACCTGACATTCAATGACTATGCTACTTGCAGCTGGACAAACGATGCAATGCCCACATTGACTACTGCTGAGGGTGAGGTTATCACCATTAAAAATGTAGGATGGGGAGCAGGAAATAATCAATTGGTTTGCTCACTCGCTGAGGAAATCACCGCTCCTGGTACTTACACCTTGACTATCCCCGCAGGTGCCGTTACCTTCAATGATGATCCTGACAACATCAACACTGAGGCTCAGTCGTTTGTTTATACCATCGGCACACCTTCAGGCATTGCCAACATCATCGGTGTCAACGGTGGCAAGGCTGATGTTTATACAGTCAACGGTGTGATGGTGATGAAGGGTGCAGATGCTTCTGCCCTGAAGACCTTGAAGCCCGGTATGTATATCATCAACGGCAAGACATATATGCTGAAATAATAACATCTGTCTTATAAATCTTTATCAAAGCGGTTGGAAGGTTCCCTTTCAACCGTTTTTTTTACATGACTTCCTAACATTGTGTTTGTGTTTTAAATATTTTTGTTTACTTTTGCAAGGGTTATAAATAAAAAACAGTAAAACATGATAACAATAGCACCCTTATTCATTACTACAGTTACTGGCCTGTTGGATGTCGTCAACGACTATTTATGGACATACATAGTCATCACGCTGTTGGTGGCTTGTGCCTTGTATTTTACCATCCGCAGCCGTGGTGTGCAGTTCCGCCTGCTCAAGGATGTTTGGCATGTGATTGCCGACCGGCCTTTGTTTGGTGAAGTGGGTAGTAATACCGTTGCCGTTGATGCTCATCCAGAAAAAAAGAAAAAGAAGATAGGTTCGTTTCATGCTTTTGCCGTATCTTTGTCGAGTCGTGTGGGTACGGGCAATCTGGCGGGTGTGGCCTCTGCCATTTTCGTGGGAGGTCCTGGTGCTGTCTTCTGGATGTGGGTGATGGCGTTATTCGGAGCCGCCACGGCTTTTGTCGAAGCCACGTTGGCCCAGTTGTATAAGCGCAAGGGAGCAGACTCATTCTATGGAGGACCGGCCTATTATATGCAGATGGGGTTGCATAAGCCCTGGATGGGCGTGGTGTTTGCCGTGCTCATTACCCTTACTTTTGGTGTGGCCAATCAGGTGGTGCAGAGCAATACCTTGTGTGCAGCCCTTGCCGATGCTTTAGACATGAATCAGGCATGGATAGGTGTGGTGTTGTCGGTGTCCACATTAATCATCGTCTTTGGAGGCATTCGCCGTATATCCCATTTTGCCAGTATCGTAGTGCCCTTTATGGCCATTGGCTACATCTTGTTGGCATTGGTGGTGGTCTTGCTCAATATCACCCGTCTGCCCGACATGTTTTTGCTGATTGTGAGGAATGCCTTCGGGCTTGAGCAGGCTGCGGGAGGAGCCATAGGCTTGGCGGTGATGCAGGGTGTAAAACGCGGTTTGTTCAGCAATGAGGCGGGCGAAGGTTCTGCACCCAACGCCGCAGCCATAGCCACCACCTCCCATCCTGTGAAACAAGGGTTGTTGCAGGCATTGGGTGTGTTTGCCGATACATTGGTCATCTGTTCGTGCACGGCATTCATCATTCTTCTTTCAGGCGAGTGGAACTCCGGGCGCGACGGCATCATCCTCACCAAATACGCATTGGAGAGTGAGGTGGGCCAGGCAGGTGGACTATTCATCACAGCGGCGATATTCCTTTTTGCCTACAGTACGATCATTGCCAATTATTTCTATGGAGAAACCAATATCCGTTTCATGACGAAGAAACGTGGAGCGGTTTATTTGTTCCGCATCATTACAGGTATGGTAGTGATGGCCGGGTCGTTGGTCACATTGCAAACGGCATGGAGTGTCGTCGATTTGGCTATGGGTCTCATGACCATATTCAATCTTGTGGCCATCTTCTTGCTCTCGCCCCGAGTGTTTGCCTTGCTCCGCAATTACATCGAGCAGCGCAGACGCCACAAAGACCCACGATTTACAAAAGACATGTTGCCGGATATCGCGAAAGATATCGAGTGCTGGTAGCAGATGGCAAAACGATATAAAAGCCACTAAGGAAAAACTTACGGTGGTCGTTAATAGCACACACCTCTATGTGATATAAAAAAGATGTGCCCCAACTGTTTGTAGGGCACATCCTTTTTAGATGATTGTATCAAAATAGCTGAATGGCTATGATTACAGGGCGATTTTCTTCACTACGACATTCTTGCCGGCAGCCACGCGGACGATGGCCATACCGTTGCCGTTTACCTGAAGGTGGGCAGAGCCGTTGACCTTTGTGGTAGCTAATGTCTGGCCGTCAACAGAATAAACATTGACAGTGGCACCCTCGGGAGCGTTGACATAGATGTTTCCGTTTGCGGCGTAGATGTTGATGTCGCTGTTGTCGCTGTTGATGCTATCGATACCGCTGGGATCATTCACAGCTGCACGGGCAGCGTTGATGTAGGCACCAGTGTTGGCATCAATCATCATACAAGTTACCTTGCAGTTGTTCACATCGCTCACATAAGAAGCGTCTTTGTTCACGTTGATGGTGATGGTACCGGTGTATTCCTTGCTGCCTTCAACGCTTGTGGGGATAAGACCCAGCTGACCGTTGTAGTTGGTTGAAGGATAGAGGGCACGAGCCACATCGTTGAATACATATCTCACGATAGACTTGCCATAGGCACCGTCTTTCTGCCATTCACCGAGGTCTTCGTCGGTCATGCTGTAGAGGTTGTTCTGCTGGAAACCGCTGAGGTTGTCTTCGGTCACTACGCAAAGCATACCAATGTTCAACTTGTCTTGAGAGAGTGCGAATTTCACGCTGTAAGGAATGTTCAGGTTGCCGGTAGTCTCGTCGTATTCTACATCGATGTTGATGTCGGCCTCAGTCTCCTTGGCAAATTCTTCGTTGGCGATGTCCAACCAGCAAGAGCCATCCTTGGCATAGAAGGTATAATCAACCACGCCGTTTTCTGTGTAGCTCACCATTGGCGAAGCGATGGCACCACGGTTGATGCGTCCCTGTGGAGCAGCTGTCATGCCGAGGAAGTAGGCCGTATAGTCGGTCATACCGCTTTCAAGGTTGTCACCGGTGTAAGTGTGGTAGCACAAAGGAATGAAGCGGTCGCCATATACCTCGGTGAGTTTATCGATGGCCAAGTGTCCGAGCGGACAGTTCTGGCAACCCTGACCGGTGTTCTCTTCCAATACGATGCGCTTGGTGGGAGTGAAAGCAAGGTTCTTGATGCTTGTTACAAACACATCGCTCAGGCTGCCCAATTGGATGCTGATGCTGAAGTTGTTAACCGTACCGATGGTCAGCGGCAGCGGTTTGCTGAAGGCAAATTCATATTTGTCGTCCACTTTCAGAGAGAGGCCGCTTTCGGCAATCTCGTCAACCACATTGTTGTTGGCATCGAGCAGCTGGAGCTTGATGTCGCTATAGGTTTCCGTACCGTTTTTCACGGTGATGGTACCCTTGATCTCCTGGCTCTCTTTGGCCACTACCGATTCGGGCAAGGTGAGAGCGATGGTGAAGTCTTGGTTGTGAACCACCTGGATGTCGGTGACGAACACGGCACTCTGGTTCTCGTTCTCATTGACAAAGGCAATGTAGATGTTCTTGCCTGCATATTTGTCGAGTTTGAATGAGTAGTTCTGCCATTCACCACTCAGTATGCCTTCGTTGGCGCCGGGAGAAAGCACTTCGTCCATCACCACGTCGCCCTCGTTGATGAACTTCTCGATGGTAGCATCGGTCAGGTCGTTGTATTCCACCTCTGTGGCATAAACAATCACCTTCAGCTTGTCGGTCTTGGCCTTGCGGTAGCTCTGCGCATTGAACGAGAGGAAGCACTTGCCGTCGGGGATGTAGAGCTGAGGTGTAACCATCCAGTCGTTAGACTTTCCTGCAGGGTCGTACATCGAGTGAGACACGGCGCAGGGGTTGCTGTAGTCGTCGTCGGCAGCATACCACCAAGGTGTGGTTGTGGCATTGAACATCCAAGCCTGCATTTCCTCTACCGGTGTGTTGTGGTCGCCGTCATACAGCATCATGTTGGTCATGCCAAGGGCGAAGTTCTCCTGATAGATGTGAGTGTCGTCAGAAACTACGGTGCGCTCATAAGAACCCTCGTAGGTAATCTCGATCTTCTCGTTCTTGCTGGCACCGCTGAGGTCGGTGATGGCACCTTCTTCAATCACGATGCGATAGGTGTTGCCCTTGTAGAGGTTTTCAATGGTGGAAGGATAAACCATCACCTGCTTGTAGGTGCTCTCGGTGTTGCCGGCCAGCAAGTTCAACTGGGCAAACGGTTCTCCCTCGTCGTTGCGGTAGAGCTGTGCTACGGCACCCTCAGCCACCTTCACGTCGGTATCGAAAGTCAGCACCACAGGGTTGGTGGTCATGCTCAGGTGACCCACGGTGCTGTTGTTCTCGGGAACCACTGCTGTCATGGCTACAGGTGCAGTGTCATGGCCAGTGTAAGTCAGTGTGATAGCCTCGTTGGTGCGCTCCCGGTCGCCGGCCACGCAGATGGTACCGGCAGGGATTTCTATAGTGTATTTCTTGCCGGCATCGAGGGTGACGGTTCTGAAGCCGATTTCCACGGTAGAATTGTTGCTGCTGTTGATGGCAAACTTCAGTGCGGTCTTCACGGTATTGCCCTCTTCGTCCTTCAGCACGATATCGTTTTTGTTGCCAAGCACTTCCACGTTGCGGGTGAACTTGATGCTGACGTTAGACATGTTGGTGAGTGACGAACCGTTGCGTGGAGTCACGCTGTAGTCGCTGAGCAGGTTGACAGCTCCACAAGCCTCGGCGAATGTCACAGGCAAGGTGAGCATGTAGCTCTCCTGGCTGATGTAGGCGTTGCCGATAACCGTCTTGCAGTCGTCTGATGCGCACCAGATGTAACCGGTGGCATCATATCCGGTCTTCTTGTAGAAGTCGATGCCATAGACCTTGAGCAACTCATCGAGCGAGTACCAATAGTTGCCGTTCATCACAAATTGTGTGCGTGAAGGGCTGTAAGCCGGTGTAGAGGCATAGATGGTACCCATGTTGTCGATGGTCACGCAGCCCTTGTCCTGGCTCTCGGTGTTGTTGAAGCACTCAAACTCGCCGGTTTCCAGATTGTAGCGGTAGGGTACAACGGCATCGTTGGTCAGATAGGCATCTCCGCCCACCCATTTGCCGTTGGCAGAGATGTGGACACCGTCAATGTGGTGCAACTCAGCCACTTTGGGTGAGTAGGTCTTGCTGGCTTCGTCGTAATCAAAGCCGATAGGGTCGGTTGTCTTGTTGTCGCGATCGTAAACAAAGTAGAGCACATCCGAGGGATAGCTGTAGCTTACGCAACCCACGATGTAACGGCCATCGGCAGAGATACCGATGAAGCGTGTCATTCCCTGGTTCTGGCCGCCAAGGTCGGTCTTGGGCCAGTTGGTTTCCTTCACGGTACCATTCTCCAAGTCCCACAGCATAGGGACTTCGTCATAACCACCCTGTGTGCTTTGTCCCACGGCATAACGCCCGTCGGGAGTCACAGCATTGATGCGTCCGCCGATGGTGTTGGTAGCCAGTTTCACGGTGGTGAACTTACCGGTAGAGATGGTCCAGTAGCCGGGCTTTCCCTCCTTGCTGCCCACCACGATGTTGCCGTCGTCGGTCACGTCGGTAGCCGTGGCCTCACCAGAGATGTTGTTGAGCTCCGACTCAGAGAGCAGGTCTTTCACCTCTTGTGTCTCAAGGTTAATGAGTTTGGGGAAACTGTAGGCTGATGATGCTGCATCCGCTCCATAGGCTACCGCCCATTTGCCATTGTTTGACATGCTGTGGAGCAACGAACCATCGCTGAATGTATAGGCATTCAGTATCGGGGTGCCCGCCGTTTCTTGTGCCACGATGTTCTGGCACATGGGTAGTCCCATGCCTAGCATGAAACAAACCTTCATGAATAGCTTATTCACTCTTTCCTGTTTTTTATGTAAAAAAATGATTACTTGTCGGCGCAAAAATACATAAACCTTAATTCCGCAACACTTTGATTTAACTTTATTTATAAGTTCCTGAGCA
>ENA-OZWP01000549-OZWP01000549.1-human-gut-metagenome-genome-assembly--contig:-NODE-549-length-9440-cov-5.865210_pt1 | contig 9440 bp, 8 predicted proteins | sample MGYA00243535_ERZ654081 | MGnify/ENA primary metagenome ERZ654081 (study PRJEB26926, sample SAMN06165119) | human gut metagenome | biome: ENVO:00009003; feature: ENVO:2100002; material: ENVO:00002003...
GTATAAGAGACAGCCTCTAAATAGAGGGAGGTGGGGGTAGGCGCAGAAAACTGTCACAACTGTCACAACTGTCACACTTTGGAGGTGGAAATGGGTTCGGTGGTTGATGATGGATTTCTTGCTTCCTGCTGCTTTTCGGAGTGAGAAAGCATAGAGAAACTTTTTACATTACATAGTTTTCTCGCACGATAAATTATGAGTTGGCAAGATTAACCGGATGTGTCCGAAGTGTTAAATCCGTTTAACATAACTCTGCAGGGTGAAATTTGGTAGTATCAGAAAATTGCCGTACCTTTGCACTGTCGTTCGAAGAAAGGCTGCACTCGACAAAGCTTAAGCAAGCTTAGCTCTGTTCTCGTTTGCACTTTCTTTGCACTGTCGTTCGAAGAAAGGATGCACTCGACAAAGCGCACCCCACCAAGTTAACATTCAACACTCAATATTCAACATTTATATTAACCCTTTAATATTTTAATATCATGGAACAGAAAGGAACATTGAAGTATCGTAAGTTGCAGCGTACACCACAGAGCGGCGAGAACGCTGGTAAGAAAAAGTGGTATGCCACTGCGGTAACCGACCGCGAGGTGGATTTCGAGGGATTCGTATCTCACATCTCTGACCACGGTTCGCCTTACTCCCGAGGTACTATCCACGGTGTGCTGATGGATGCACTCGACCATCTGCAGGAGTTGATTCTCGACGGTAAGAGTGTGCGTCTCTCTGACCTCGGCCTGTTCTCCATCGGTATGACTTCGAAGGCGGAGGATACCAAGGAGAAGGTAACGGCTGCCAGCGTAGAGGGTGTACACCTGATTGTGAGAAACACAAAAAGCTGGAGCAACTCCGAGCTGCGCAAGAAGTGCAAGATTCAGGAGTACGGCGGCTATACCGACACCGACGAGGGTGGTACCTCTGGCGGCACAGAACAAGGCGGCGACACCAGCCAGGGCGGCTCCGGAACTACCGGCGGCGGCTCTCAGGAAGGCGGCGACGGGCTTGAATAAAGCCCTCGCCTGAGGCCAACCCCCGCAGGCCCCGCCTAGCGGGGATGCGTCTCTCCCTAACGCCTGACGGAAGCTGGCGCATCCCCCCACCAAGTCAACATTCAACATTAAACATTCAACATTAAAAATTAAACATTATGAAAGCAAGTACCTGGAAAACAATTTTGCAGATTGCAATCTCCTTCCTTACAGCCATCGCTACCACCCTCGGTATAACAAGCTGCAGCAGCCTTTAAAAGGTAAAAAGGTAAAAAGAACCTTAGCCCCTTTGTGCCCCCGTCCCCAGCGATTCCATCGCTGGTCCCCCCAGAAAGCCTTTACCATAAAGGAAAACAAAAAAGCCCCGATGCATCACGCATCGGGGCTTTGCTTTTATTTGCTTTTATTTGCTTTATCTGCTTTTTCTTCGCTTATCGGATATCTCTTCCTTCCTGGCTGTATCCTTCGAGCATCTTTGGGCTGCTGATAGGCTTGCGCGAACAGTAGTCGAAATCTACCTTCTTGTAGCCCTGGCTGGAACGCCAGCGGATGGTAAGCTTCACCGTCTTGCCTTCGGTATCAGGCACGACTCCGTTCAGATTGAACGCTACGAGGGCATCGCGCCAGTAGTTCTGAGGGTCGCCATTAGCATTGTGGCGCAGCTCTACCTCGTAAGGATTCTCTGGATTCACACCCGTAACGAGGTTGATGTAATGCACCTTCTGGCCGCCCCAGAGAGCACGGAAACGGAGGGTGAGATAGCCATCTTCTGCCACCGTTACCCAGTCGCGCACGATGTCGACCATGTCGTCGCCATACTTCTCGCGGTTCTCGGTATCAGAACCGAGCGATGGAACTGGCTTCTTGGTCAGGATGCTGTCTATCCAGTTGACGTGAATCACCTGGTTAAACTTCTCGCTCTTCTCCGAGGTCTGCGTGTAGTTGACCAGGGCGCGAACCTCCTTACCGTCAAAAATGGTAGGTTTCAGGTTCTTGGCGAGCAGCGTGGTGTTGTCGTCGAGCTGCAGATAGCAGGCATCGCCACTCTTCTTCACGGTTACCAGTGCGTTAGGGAAAACGCGATCCCAGTCGGTATCGTTATCGTTATCGCACGACTGGAATGTGAGGGCCGACAGGAGCATCATCGCTGCCAGCCCGATCTTCTTGAAATCAATTTTTCTCATATATAATGTTCCTTTCTTTTTATTGTTTCACTTTCTGATAATAAAATAAGAAAGGAACAGAAATCTTGCTTCTGATTTAGAAAAAGATTGTTAAAAGTTCAATTAAAAATAATACGTGCAGCCGATGGTGGCAGCGCGGTTGCCGAAGTGCTGGCTCGCCATATCATGGAAGCGGCCTTCGAGCGTCCAGTGCTTGCCCAGATTCTTGTATACCCCTACCTCGGCATAGAGATTAGCCGGGGTGTAGGTATCGCTGCGGCGACGGGTACACCAGATGAGGCTGCCTGTAAAGCGCCAGCCATCGGCCATTGTGAGCTGCGGTGCCAACTTGAACACGGCAAAATGATTATACTCCGCATTGTGCTGCTGATCCTCCTCTGAAGGGGTTTCGCTGCGCTGCCAGAAGTAGTTGACTCCGGCTGTGAGGCGAAGGATGCCCTTGTGCCAGAAGGCGGTGGAGCCGATGCCGAGCGTATTGTCGTGGATGGCGCTGAGCAGGTGCTGGTGGATGTTCTTCACCGAGGTGCTGAGCACGAAGGCAGGACGGCTGTAGGTATGCTTGAGCTCTACCACATTCGCCATACTGTTGCCGATATCGGCGGTATAAACCGGCTGCCAGGTGCCCTCCATATCGCCCGCGGTAACGAAATCGCCAAACTCGGGATTGAAGATGCGGCGGCAGTAGGTGGCCTGCAGGGTATGACCCGGCGTGAAGCTGTAATAGGCGCTCGCCGAGTAGATATGGTTGCGCGTGGTATGCTTCCAGTGCTCTTCCGGCGCAATCTGCTTAGGACGGAAGTTGATGATGCGGAAGCGGTCGCCTGCCATGAATCCCCACTTGCCGATGTTGTAATCCAGCTGGGCGTAGAAATCCTGGTAGTTGGAATGGTTGGTGTAACCGGCGATGCAGTTCTTCTCGATGGAGAGTCCGCCCTCGAAACCTGCCGTAATCCAGAGATTGGAGGTGATGACCGGAGTGGCGTATTCTACTACCATGAAGGGGTAGGTAGAGTGGTTCTGGTAAGGCGCAGTCTGGCTTTCTTCCAGCGTGCGTCCGTTGTCGCTGATATGCTCGGCTCCGAGGGTAAAGAGGATGTTGGAGCCGTTGTCGGCGAGCGTGCGGGTATAGTCGGCCTGCAGATGATAGGCGCGCACGTAATCGGCCGGGGTGTGGGTGAAATGGTTGCGGGTATAGGTCTGCATCGCATCTATTTCGAGCACATCCTTCGCGGTAGGTATCCAGAGCAGATTGAGCTTGGCGCCCTCGTGGGAGTAGTGGTTCACGGTGGTGCCTGAGATGCCCTGGTAGGCGTCCTTATCGCTGCTGGAGGTGCGCTGGAAGTTGCCTTCTACATGACTGAGCACGCGGAGTTTATCCTGCTGGCTCATGACGCTGACGATGCCTTTTGCGCCGCCGTAGGTATCACCGAAGAGTCCCCATCTGCCGGTGGTTCCGTTCTCCTTCTTGCGCAGCGTGATGTCGATGACTTTCTTCAGACTGCTGCATCCCTTCATCACTTCGGCGTTCTGGCACACCTTGATGGTTTCAATCTCCCGAGCCTTGAAATGGTGGAGGAAGGTGGCGTAATCGAGTCCGTATTCCTGGTTGTCGATGCGGATGACGAACTTGCCGTAGAGGTTGGCGAATGGATCTCCGCCGATGATGTTGTTGCCGTCGAGCGAGATGACTTCCGGGCACATCATGAGCACATCGAGGAGTGATTCTTCGCCTGTGAGTTCCATTTCTGGAATATGCATGATGTATCTGTCGCCGATATGTTCTATCGGAGCGGCCTGTGTCTGGTAAGTAGTACTGGCTATCGCGAGTGCGATGATGAGCAGGCTTTTCTTCGTACTGTTGTTTATCTTCATTTTTTTCTAATTTATATGATTGGTAAAAAGGATTTCTTTGTGCCAAATTTATTTGCAAAGATAAGCAAAAAACGGGTAATAACGAAAAAATGGAGATTTTTTTATCGTTCAATGCGTAAAAAAGATGTCATTGCAGTAAGATACGCAAGTATGCCAGGCATTTCACCCTCCCTGCATTACGAAAAGAGGAGGGTGATGAGCGGGATGGTGATGATGCTGCCAACCGTGGTGATGAACGTCATCTCGGTGATGAGAGAAGGATTGCGGCCGTATTTCAGACAGAACATCGTGCCGAAACTCGCTACGGGCATCGCAATGACAACCGTATTGATGTCGTTGACCTGATCGCTTACACCACATACCTTGAACAGGAAATAAATGCTCAGAGGTACTACCACAAGACGCAAGAACGAGGAGAGGTATACCTTAGGACTGCCGATAATCTCCTTCACCGGCAATTTAGCCATCGAGGAACCGATAATCATCAGGGCTGCCGGAACCGTTATGTTGCCCACCATCGTTACCGGACGCGCAATGATATCAGGCGTATGAACCCCGAAAGCTACCAGGAGGGCGGCAACAAAGGCACCCAGAAGAGCCGGAGAAAACAGCACCTTAGGGTTGAATTGCTTGATGCTGTACTCGCCCTTGATGAGCATTACACCTGCCGTAAAAATAAAAAAGGTGTTCGGCATGTTGAGTAGCGCGGCATAAAAAATGGCCTTCGGACCGAATATGCTTGAAACAATAGGGTAGCCGATGAAACCTACGTTGGCAAACATCAGCGCAAAACCTATCATGCCCTGGTCATCATGATTGCGCGTGATGAGACGCGGCACCCAGAAACCGAATACCAGCAAAAGGATGTAGGTAAGAAAACCTACGCCCAGGAGGGGAAGGATGAGCGTGCGGTCGGGCAGCTCATCGCCCATTACTGACGAGAGCACCAGCAGGGGACAGGTGATATCTACCACCATGCTGGATAGCTTCTTGTCAAACTTGTTGCCCATATATCCCAACTTGCAGGCGACGTAACCTAAAATCACGATGATGAAAAGTATCACCATCACTTCCAAATTCTCCATTTATCCTGAAAATCTACACCTTATATATTCAAGTTTCACAAGTTCAGGAGTTAAAGAAGTTAAAGGAGTTATCGCTCCCTATGGTCGCTGAGGAGTTAAGACAATAGTCTTTTTGGCATAGTTTTTAAGCTGAAAAACATACGTCTTAACTCCTTAACTTCCTTAACTCCTTTAACTTCCTGATATGCGAAAGTTCAGTTAATCGATAAATCGCTTGGTAATATCTCCGTAGTTCTCGATGCGGCGGTCGCGGAGGAATGGCCACCAGCGGCGCACATTCTCGCTGTGCTTCAGGTCGATATCTACTACCAGGCTCTCTTCTTCCTGATCGCTGGCGCGGTAGTGGAGCTCGCCCTGAGGACCGGCTACGAAACTGCTGCCCCAGAACTGGATGCCCTCGGTCTGACCGCTTGGATCAGGCTCGAAACCTACGCGGTTTACGGCGATGACCGGCAATCCGTTGGCTACGGCATGGCCCCGCATCACGGTAGTCCACGCCTCGCGCTGGCGCTGCTGCTCCTCCTCGGTATCATAGGTGGCATAGCCGATGGCGGTAGGATAGATGAGCATTTCGGCTCCCTGCAGCGCCATCAGACGGGCTGCTTCGGGATACCACTGGTCCCAGCAAACCAGCACGCCGAGCTTGCCTACAGAGGTCTGGATAGGGTGGAAACCGAGGTCGCCCGGAGTGAAATAGAACTTCTCGTAGTAGGCAGGATCGTCGGGGATGTGCATCTTGCGGTATTTTCCGGCTATGCTTCCATCCTTCTCCATCACTACCGCCGTATTGTGGTAGAGCCCCGGAGCGCGGCGCTCGAAGAGGGAGGTGACGATGACGACGCCGAGATCCTTGGCAAGCTTGCCGTAGAAATCGGTCGAAGGGCCCGGAATAGGCTCTGCCAGGTCGAAGAGGTCAACATCCTCTACCTGACAGAAATAGAGGGAGTTATGAAGCTCCTGAAGCACGATGAGCTCTGCGCCGCGATGGGCGAGGTCGATGATGCCTTCTGCCAGGCGCTGCTTGTTGTTGGCGATATCTGCCGTATTATGAAGTTGTAATAAACCGACGTTCATTTTTTACTTTTAATGTTAAATGTTGAATGTTAAATGTGGAATGTTGAGTCTCTGAGGGCTCCCTCGGGCAACTGCATGGTGATGCAGTGGATGCTGCCATGCTGGCGGATGATGGTCTGCGAATCTACGCCGATGATTTCGCGGTCGGGGAAGGCGAGCTGAATCTGCTTGCGTGCCTCCTCGTCCTTTTCCGGCTGATTGTAGGTGGGATAAATCACCGCCTTGTTCAGTATCAGGAAGTTGGCATAGGTGGCTGGCAAGCGGTCGCCCTCGCTATCCGGGTTGGTGGTGAGGCAGTCGCCCTCATCATAGATAGGGTCGGGCATCGGCAGTTTGAGCAAGCGGTAAGGGTATCCCTCCCAGGTGAAGAGGCTCTTGAGCTGCTTTTCCAGCGCCTGGAAATCTTCATACTGCTCATCTTCCGGATTATCGCAGCCTACATATAATAAGGTGTCGTGTGGAGCCACTCTCACGATGGTGTCGATGTGGCCGTCGGTATCATCGCCTATCAGATTGCCGTGATCCAGCCAGACGACTCTCTTGAGCTGGAAGAAAGTCTGCAGCAGATGGTCGATGCTTTCGTGGTCGAGCGGCTGGTTGCGGTGAGGCGCCAGCAGGCACTGTGAGGTGGTGAAGAGTGTACCCTTTCCGTCACTCTCGATGCTGCCTCCTTCGAGCACGAAGCCCTGGTGGTTCTCTATATCGGCATTAAAGGCTGCCTGATAGTATAGTTGCAGGGTAATGGCATTATCCTTCTCCCATCTGAACTTTTCGCCCCAGCCGTTGAACTTGAAGTCGAGTATGCGGTAAGGCACCATCCAGGTGTTCTGCTTTCTGCGCAGCACCATCGTGAGGGGTCCGTGATCGCGCACCCAGGTATCATTGCTTTCTACCTCGTAGAGCAGCACGCGGCTCATCTGTTCGGCAGAGAGTTTTTTCTTGAGCTGGTATCTGGTGGCAGGCACATCGGGTGTAGCCACAAGCAGCTGCTCGTAGCGCGTGATGATATCTGCCAGTTCGAGATAAGTATCTGTAATTTCAGGCAGATACGGCTTCCAGTCGGTGCCGGCATGTGGCCAGGTGAGCATGATGGCGCTCTGTGGCTCCCATTCGGCAGGGAGTGCGAAATCGCAGTGTAATGTAGATTGATGCATAAGCTATACTATTTTTATGATACGATGTTCTAAACCAATTTATTATACTCTGTTCTTCATCGGGAACCTTTCCTTGGGGACGGGCTCCGTTCTGCTTTTATGAAGTATGCTTGCAAAATTAATAAAAAATCTACAACTATCGGCTGTTTTTGTGAAATATTTTGCGCAAAAGCAAAACTTTGTATTAAAAAAGTTTAAACGGAGGGCTGTATGGAGATAAAATCGGGGAAAAATGAGTAACTTTGCAGTCTAAAAATAAAATATTGAATAGGAGCGTGAAAATAAAACAGGTAGTTGATGCCCTTGAACATTACGCGCCTCTGCCCTTGCAGGAAGGATATGATAATGCCGGCCTGCAAGTTGGATTGACAGAGGCGGTAGAAATGTCAGGGGCATTGTTGTGTCTTGACGTTACTGAAGCCGTGGTAGACGAGGCCATCTGGAAGGGATGTAACCTCATCGTGAGCCATCATCCGCTGATATTCCGCAAACTGGCGAGAATCTCGGACGAGAACTACGTGCAGCGTACCGTGCGCAAGGCGATTAAGAATGATATTACCATCGTGGCGATGCATACCAACATGGATGCGGCTGCGGGCGGCGTGAACTTCAAGATTGCCGAGAAACTGGGACTGCGAAACGTGCAGTTCTTTGCTGGCGAGAAGGAAGTGGACGGCGTGAAAGGCGGCGAGGGCGTCATCGGAGAGGTGGCTGAGGACCTGGCAGCCGACGACTTGGTGCTGATGCTCAAGGAGCGGTTTGGCGTGGAGTGCGTGCAGTGCAACCAGTTGCTTCGCCGGCCTATCAGGAAGGTGGCACTCTGCGGTGGAGCAGGTGCTTTCTTGCTCGACGCAGCCATCAAGGCAGGTGCCGATGCCTTCATCACGGGCGAGATGAGCTATCACGAGTATTTCGGCCACGAGCAGGAGATTCAGATCTGCGTCATCGGCCACTATCAGAGTGAGCAGTTTACGGGCGAAATCTTCCGCAGCATCATCCAGGAGAATTTCCCTGATGCCAAATGCTGCATCTCGGAGATAAATACGAATCCGATATTGTATTTATAGGTTGGAAGGGCGCAAGCCTCATTCAACATTCAACATTCAACATTTAACATTCAACATTAAAAAAAAATAAAGTTATGGCAAAGAAAGATCCTACAGATTTGACAGTGGAAGAGAAGTTGAAGGCTCTATATCAGCTTCAGACCACCTTGTCTGCAATTGATGAAAAGCGTGCGTTGAGAGGTGAGTTGCCTCTCGAAGTTCAGGATTTAGAAGACGATATTGCTGGTCTTACCACCCGTATCGAGAAAATCCAGACCGATATTGAGCAGTTTGACCGCGCCATCGATCAGAAGCAGCACGAGATTGAGGAGGCTCAGGCTAGCGTGGAGCGTTATAAGAAGCAGCTCGAAATGGTTAGCAACAACCGCGAGTATGATACTTTGAGCAAGGAAATCGAGTTCCAGGAGCTGGAAATCGAACTTTGCAGCAAGAAAATCCGCGAGGCGCAGCAGACAATCAACGAGCGCCTGAACGACCTTCACAAGGCTGAGGATCAGAAGGCTGACCGCGAGAAGGGTCTGGTAATGAAGCGTTCTGAGCTTGAGTCTATCATGGCTGAAACCCGTGAGGAAGAGGAGAATTTGAAGGAGAAGGCATTCGAGCTCGAGAAGAAGATTGAGCCACGTTTGCTCCAGAGCTTCAAGCGCATCCGTAATGGTGCCCGCAACGGTTTGGGTATCGTTTACGTGCAGCGTGATGCATGTGGCGGTTGCTTCAACAAGATTCCACCTCAGCGCCAGCTCGATATCAAGATGCACAAGAAGATTATCCCTTGTGAGTATTGCGGCCGTATCCTCATCGACCCAGAATTGGCTGGTGTTAAGATTGAGGCTCCTAAGACTGAGGAGAAGCCAAAGCGCAAGCGCGCTATCCGCAGAAGAAAGACTGAGGGTGAGGATTAATCTTCCTCCTCTCTCCGCTCTTTTCGGATGATAATCTTCTGATAAAGATGCGATAAGATACAATAAGAGGGTGTGTCATAAGTCTGTGACGCACCCTTTTTTTGTGTGTGTTTCTA
>ENA-OZWP01000560-OZWP01000560.1-human-gut-metagenome-genome-assembly--contig:-NODE-560-length-9264-cov-2.969704_pt1 | contig 9264 bp, 6 predicted proteins | sample MGYA00243535_ERZ654081 | MGnify/ENA primary metagenome ERZ654081 (study PRJEB26926, sample SAMN06165119) | human gut metagenome | biome: ENVO:00009003; feature: ENVO:2100002; material: ENVO:00002003...
TAGTCTCGTGGGCTCGGAGATGTGTATAAGAGACAGAGCAGTGCCTGCTCCTTTTTTGCAAGCTTATCAGGTATATCAAGCAAAACTATCAGCTTATATATAGCGAGCACATAGTCCTTTCCCGTTGACTTTTTATCGGAAAACACCTGATATACCGGCTTTAGCAGCTCCATTATATACTCCCTGCTTTGGTTTAAAAGCTCAATATCATAGCCTGCCTTATGCTTTGGCAGCCTGACCCACTTTTTGTCCCATGCGCTTTTACCTCTTACTCCACAGGCGAGCACGTAGTTTTCAAGTACATCTATTTCACTGGCCGAAAGCTCCGTAAAGCCGCACCGCAAAAATCTGAACACCGCATCTGCCGAGAAATTTTGTGCCGCAATATCGGGTATTGACCTGATAAACTCAATAAACGGATGGAAAAGTATCTCCTGTGTGGCATCGATAAAGTAAGGAATATTGTATTTGTCAAATATTTCACGCACATAACCTGCATATATATTCACATCTCCTGTGACTATAGCAATATCTCGGTAACGCAGATTTTCGTTCCTTACAAGCTCATTAATTCTTCTGGCTATCTTTGTCAGCTCCTGCTTCGGGTCACGCAGACAGTCTATATGAATGTGCTTTGGTACTTTTTTAAAGGAGCATCTTCGTTTTCTGAAAAGCTGCTGTTCCATAAAGCTTAGCTCTTCGTTTTCTGCAAGCCGGTAGTTTTTATCAAGGATAATAGGTTCCTCGACTTCTATGCCATAAAACGCTGCCATTTCGGTGAGTGATTTCACTGTCCTTTTTGGCATGTCAAACAGCTCCTGCATGCCTCTGCTCTTAAAGATATCCTCACGACAGTCTATTGTGAGCGTTACATATATTTTCTTTGAAATGACAAAGAGCTTTTTGATGAGCTGGTTCTGTATAGGTGTAAATCCAGTAAATTCATCAAATGCAATGACTGAATTTCTAAGAATGGCAGACTCCTCTGCCACATTGCTAAGCACATTAAGTATTTCCTCTGCAGTGATATATTTGTCCTGCATAAACTTCTCAAATGCTTCGTAGAGCACGAGCACATCCTTGAGCTTATCTGAAAGTGTATCCGATAGCCTGCCTGAGGCAATATATCTTCCGAGCTCCTCAGGTGATATATTGTACTGCACAAGCTCCGAAAGCAGTGACTTTACCTCGCTTATATAGCCGATGCGGTTTAAGTTTCTGCCTATTACGCCAAGCTTATCCGCCTCCTGTGCCGCAAGCTTTCTGAGTACAAGGTTCTTACCTGTCTCCTCAAGCACCGTGAGATTTGTGATTCCAAGCTCATCAAACACTCTGTAGGCTAAGCGCTTAAAGCTCAGCACATCTATATTCATGATAGCTTTATTCTCCGACAAATCTACAAGCTGTCTCTGCGTCTGCATTGTAAACTGCTCAGGCACTATTACAAGATAATTGTCCCTTGGGTTTGCCTTTGCCTCTTTCACTATCCTGTTAAAGAGATATTTTGTTTTTCCGTTTCCTGAATTACCTGTGATAAACTGTAATGACATAAAAAGACTCCATGATTAACTACTGTGTAAAATGTATACTGTAATTATATCATGAAGTCCTCTATTATTGAATTACTTATTGTGCTTAAATTCAGCTTAATAACCGCTATACCTTGTGATTAGTGATGGAAAAGTCTGATTCCTGTAAAGCTCATTACCATACCGTACTTATTACATGTATCAATAACATGGTCATCTCTCACAGATCCACCCGGCTGGGCTACATACTTCACGCCACTCTTGTGAGCACGCTCAATGTTGTCACCAAATGGGAAGAATGCATCAGAGCCAAGTGCTACATCTGTATTCTTGTCAAGCCACGCTCTCTTCTCCTCTGCTGTAAATACGTCCGGCTTTACCTTGAAGAACTTCTGCCACTCGCCCTCTGCAAGCACATCCATATAATCCTCACCGATATAAAGATCAATAGTGTTGTCGCGGTCTGCACGTCTGATACCATCCACGAACTGAAGTCCAAGCACCTGTGGAGACTGACGAAGCCACCAGTTGTCTGCCTTTGAGCCTGCAAGTCTGGTACAGTGGATACGAGACTGCTGGCCTGCTCCGATACCGATTGCCTGGCCGCCCTTTACATAGCATACAGAGTTGGACTGTGTATACTTTAATGTAATCATAGAGATTGCCAGATCGATCTTAGCCTGCTCTGTGAGCTCCTTGTTCTCTGTCACAATATTTGAGAAGAAATCATCATCAATATGAAGCTCGTTTCTGCCCTGCTCAAATGTGATGCCAAATACATCCTTTCTCTCGATAGGTGCCGGCTCATATGACGGGTCAATCTCGATAACACAGTAATTGCCGTTTTTCTTAGCCTTTAAAATCTCAAGAGCCTCGTCTGTGTAGCCCGGAGCGATAACACCGTCTGATACCTCTCTCTTGATTACAAGTGCAGTGCTCTTGTCACATACATCTGAAAGTGAAATAAAATCACCAAATGATGACATTCTGTCAGCTCCTCTTGCTCTGATGTATGCATTTGCAAGTGGTGTAAACTCGATATCCATATCATCAACCCAGTAAATCTTTTTCTCCACATCTGAAAGTGGCTGTCCAACTGCTGCACCTGCAGGTGAAACATGCTTGAAGGATGTTGCGGCCGGAAGACCTGTTGCCTTCTTAAGCTCTCTTACAAGCTGCCATCCGTTAAAGGCATCAAGGAAGTTGATATATCCTGCTCTGCCGTTAAGCACTTTTATAGGAAGCTCTCCCTCCTTCATAAATATTCTGGCTGGTTTCTGATTTGGGTTACATCCGTATTTTAATTCGTATTCCTGCATTTTTCTGTTCTCCTGTTTTTATCTGCTTATCTTGTATATTTGACCGTTTATATAGTGTTTTATTTGTTTTTGTTTACGATTCTGCTCTCATACTCGCCTGTTGCGATATCAATATATCTGACAAAAAGTGATACCTTATTGTCCTCGTTAAGGTTCTCCCATACCATATCGGTAAACTCATCGATATCTCCATCGATGTCTACCCATGTAGGCTCACCCTCAAAGCTTGGCAGTGGATTTCCATCGCCCATATATGTATGGATGAAATGTCCCTCTCCCGCAACCGGTGCTGAGTATGCAAATGTGTATCTGTTGCATGCATCAGGATTGCCGTTGTTGCTCTTTAAGATTGACATAGCATAGTTGAACTCACCATTGTCAATATGCATGATTCCTGAAATTCTAGGTGTATAGTTAGGAGCGTCAGGCTCAAACTCTCTTGTCCTTAAGGCCTGCTCAAATGTCTGCTGCTTGTCCATCAGCTCATAGATAGTATCTGTCTGGTCACCGTTTGTGACAATTGTCTTGTTGCCGAGCACTCTTACAGGTGCGTAAATGATAAGACTTGGATCCTCAAGCTTTGAAGGGTCAAATGCCTGTGTTCTGATGCCCTCGCCATCCTCTACAAATACTCTGTTGCGGCTGTTTTCGCTTCTGCCCATGATAAAGTATGCTGTTACAGCCTTCTTACCATCCTTTGTGCGGCCGATTACGATACCTCTGCCAGGGTATGTTGTGCTTGATAATTCCTTTGCTAATGATACTCTTTCCATGTCATCCTCCATGTTTTCTGATAATGTGGTCTGCATCCCCAAATTACTCGGGCCTGCCGGAATAAAAAAAGACCGTCTGAACACACATAATAATATAAAGCTCTGCATGAAACTTATAAAAATGTGCGCCCAGACGGTCGGCAATCAACTGTTATACTCCATGTGGTTATCCACTTCCGTCAGTCATATAACTGTCTTTATTTAATCATGTATTTTTGTCATTGTCAAGTATCACTTTAAAATAAGCATGTACTTATAAGTTATTCTTATAAGTACATGCTTGTAAACAATGCCATTATTTACTAATTTTTAAAGCTGTGAATAGGTGCCGGGATTCTTCCTCCGCGGTTTACAAATGCATCGCAAGAAAATCTGTTTACCGGCATAACCGGTGCAGATCCAAGGAGTCCTCCGATTTCTACCACATCACCTACATCCTTTCCGATTGCCGGAAGCAGTCTGCAGGCTGTTGTCTTTTGGTTTATCATACCGATAGCCATCTCATCTGCGATAATTCCTGAAATTGTGGTGGCCTTTGTATCGCCCGGGATTGCAATCATGTCAAGTCCCACTGAGCACACACAGGTCATAGCCTCAAGCTTTTCGAGAGTGAGTGCACCATCGTTTACGGCATCTATCATTCCCTGATCCTCTGATACAGGAATAAAGGCACCTGAGAGTCCGCCAACATATGAGGATGCCATGATACCGCCCTTTTTCACCTGATCGTTTAAGAGTGCAAGTGCAGCTGTTGTTCCCGGAGCTCCGGCTCTCTCTAAGCCTATCTCACAGAGAATATCGGCTACAGAGTCTCCGATAGCCGGTGTAGGTGCAAGTGAAAGATCTATGATTCCAAATGGCACTCCAAGCTTCTTTGAAGCCTCCTTTGCCACAAGCTGTCCTACTCGTGTAACCTTGAAAGCTGTCTTCTTGATTGTCTCACAGAGCACCTCAAAGTTCTCGCCTCTTACCTTTTCAAGAGCAGTTTTTACTACTCCGGGTCCGCTGACACCTACATTGATGATGGCATCAGCCTCTGTCACACCATGGAAGGCTCCTGCCATAAACGGATTGTCATCAGGAGCGTTGCAGAATACTACAAACTTGGCACAGCCTGATACAGGAAGGTGCTTTGTCACCTCTGCTGTCTCCTTTATCATCTCGCCAATCAGCTTTACTGCATCCATGTTGATTCCGGTTTTTGTAGAGCCAACATTTACAGAGCTGCATACCAGGTCTGTCTCAAGCATTGCCTGAGGGATGGATTTGATTAAAAGCTCATCCGCCTTTGTCATGCCCTTTGACACAAGTGCTGAATATCCACCGATGAAGTTGACACCTACCTCTTTGGCAGCTCTGTCAAGTGTCTTTGCTATGGTAACAAAATCCTCTGAGCTCTTGCAGGCCGCACCGCCGACAAGGGCGATAGGTGTAACTGAAATACGTTTGTTTACGATAGGGATACAGTAGTTGTTCTCTATCTCTTTTCCTGTTGATACAAGATTCTTTGCAAGTGTTGTAATCTTGTTGTAGATATTCTCATTTACCTTTGCAAGGTCTGAGTCTATACAGTCGAGCAGGCTGATACCGAGTGTGATTGTACGCACGTCAAGATTTTCCTTCTCCACCATGTCATTGGTCTCAATTACTTCACCAATATTTATCATTTTACTGTTCTCCTTTAACTGTGTATGACATTTTTATGCTAAACTAGATTCGATGCATCATCTCAAAGATTTCTTCCTTCTGACACTTTATTGTTACACCAATTTCTTCTCCAAGTGCATCAAGCTGGTCAGAAATCTCTGCAAATGAAGCTGTAGCATTTGCCATATCCACAATCATCATCATGTTGAAATAGCCTGAAACGATAGTCTGTGAGATATCAAGCACGTTTACACTGCCCTCTGACAGATATGTACATACCTTTGCGATGATTCCTACTGTGTCTTTTCCGACAACTGTGATGATTACTTTGTTCTTTGTGTTATCCATAACAACTTATTCTCCTGTTCTCTTATTCTACGGCTATGCGGTCTGATGCCCTGTCTCTCTTAGCCACATACATAGGGAAATCACTTGCCTTATATGGATTGTCTCCCATTGTGACCTCAAGCCTGACGGCTTCATACGCCAGCTTTTCGTAGTTATTTTCTTTACTAAGGTGTCCCAGTATTACTGAGCCAAATTTATCATGAAGAAGCTCGCATAACAACTGCCCGCTTCTCTCATTCGACAAATGTCCGCTGTCACCCATGATTCTGCGCTTGAGCGGATACGGATATGCCCCTGTCTGGAGCATATTTATATCATGATTGGCTTCAAGCAGCAGCCCATCCAGGTTCTGAAGCTTTGAAACCAGTGCATCATCATACGTGCCAAGGTCTGTCACGACTGCCATCGCATGATTTTCGTTTTTAAATCTGTACGCGACAGGATCAGCCGCATCATGTGATATGTGAAGCGGCTCAAACTCTATATCACCTATCGTAAAATCGACGCCTGCCTCAATAGGATGAAACAGCTCATCATCTATATTTCCAACGGATTTTGTGCATTTTATGGCCCCGATTGTGGCCTTTGTTGCATAAATCGGCATATGATAGCGTCTTGCCATGACACCAAGCCCTGCGATATGGTCTATATGCTCATGTGTCACGAGAATCCCATGCATATCTGTGGCAGTCATATCAAATTCATTCAGTCCGTTTTCTATTTTCTTACCGCTGATGCCCGCGTCTATGAGCACATGACAATCATCCGTACCCACGCATATACAGTTTCCACTGCTGCCGCTGGCAATGCTGCATAATTCTAACATGTTAATTCTCTTTCCAGTATAATTCTATTTTGTCTCCCTCATGAAGCTCCTCGGAAAACCGGGCATCTCTGCCATTTATTACAGTGGCTATTGCCCTGCCCTTTCCTGCCTGTAAATCAAATGAGATATGGGTAAATATATCGACAAATATATATGTATCCTTGCCGGACAGCTCTACAGGCTCACCGTTTACAATTACTGTAACTGTATTTTCTGATGAGTCTTCTTCGTGTATTTCTTCCTGTATATCATTTTTTGGCAATTCATTTTCCGGCAGTTCGTTTTCCGGCACAGCAGATGCTTCAGCTTCTTTAGCAAAATCATCATGCAGTTCATCGATCACCTGATTCATCATCTGCTCTGATGTTCTAGCCACTGTGTTGTCTGACTCTGTGCTGTTTGCATCCTGCTCAGCTAAGACCGAAGCATCATCTGAATCAGACTCTTGTGTGTCATTATAATTGTTATTGTCGATTCTTGCAACACCATATTCATCTGTTTTCCACTCAACAGAGAAATTTTCATATACAAGAGTGTCGAGATCAGCCTCTTCATTGTTTACAAATATCATCTGGTCTGTGTCAATAACGAGATCCATAAACTGCGCAATCTGGCGCACTGTATAGTAATTTCTTGTCTCAATCACATCATTTTCCCTGATGCTGTAATCCTCCGGCTCAAGCTGTCCGTTTACCTGGACAAACCTAGGACATGAAACCCTTCTGCCGTTTATGATAAAAGTAATGACAGAATGATTGTACTCATCAAGCTGCGATATCTTATACACTGCTGCCTCTCCTGCTGTGGACGGCTCGATGACTATCTCACTGTTTGGCTCAAGCGGTGTGTTGATGCTTGCTGGCTTTCCGTTCATGGTCACCACTGCGCCATCTCCGGCCTCGCCTCTTACAAGCCTTGCCACACCGTTTACAGTAAAGTTTATCGGGGTGCCACGCTTTGGAAACAGCTCATCGTTTGGAAATCCCGCCTGAAGCGCCGCATCGACTATTGTAAGCCTGTTATTGTCATAGAGCTTTATTCTCTCACCGTTGAATCTGACCATGATAAAATTGTTTCTCTGGTCATAATAATTCAGGCATATGCCAATCGGAGTGACAAGAAGCGGATCCTTCGTGATATCCTCCTGCTCAAAGATTACCTCTCCAAGCACTTCCTCGCCTCTTAGGGCAACTCTCTCCTGTGGCAGGTCAAGATTCTCTGCAAGCTTTTCCGTGAAGCCGTGTATCTTGCCTCCGCCTCCGACTACAAAGCAGGCGCTTACTGTCTTATCACCGTTTAGTTCTATTATTTTAGCCGATACCTCTTGTGCAATATTGTCAACAACAGGTGCCACCACCTCCCACACATCCTGTGCAGGAATTGTGTGCTCGATGCTCATGATATCCTTGTATGTAACCGTATCACTTGTCGTAGACTGAAGCTTGATGCTCTCCGCCATATTAAAATCCACGAGGAAATGCTGCACAATAACTTCTGTCAGCTCATCTCCTGCATGCGGTATCATGCCATAGGCTATGATACTTCCGTCTCTTGTGATTGAGATATCACTCGTTCCGGCTCCCACATCGACAAGTGCGATATTAAGCATACGATAGTTCTCCGGAATTGCCACATTGATAGCGGCGATAGGCTCCAATGTCATATTGGCTACACTAAGCCCGGCCTGTCCCACTGCCGCATACAGTCCGTCTACCACATCCTCCGGCAGAAATGTAACTATGATATCCTCGCCTATTTTGTTTGCCTTATGACCCTCAAGGCTGATAAACACCTCATCATTCAAAAAGAATTTGACTGTAGAATATCCCACACAGTAAAACTTATAGCTTGTATCGTTAACCTCCTTGAGTGCCTCCTGTGCTTTTTCTATGCCAAGCAGGTCAAGCGTATGGACATCCTCGCCGGTCACCACAGACTCCTGCGCATACTCATACTCCACATGCGTCGTGACAGTCTTTAATACTCGTCCTGCGGCTGCTATACACACCTCTTCAAGTGGCTGTCCTGTCTGTTTTTCAAGCTCGTCCTTTACTTCCTTAATGGTTTTTGCCACCCTGCCTATATCATGTATCTGACCGTCAAGCATCGCTCTGGTCTCATGCTCCCTGACATACTGTGCTGTAACCACAAATTCCTTGTCATCAGTCTGATAGCCGACAGTTCCTACAACATTTCTTGTACCAATATCCAAACCGAATACATTATTCATTTCCACTACTCCTTGTATTTGCTAAGCGCTTTATTTATTGAAGCTATCGTGTTTTCGATATCTCCATCATTATCGATAACCTCCTTGCAGTGCCTTCTGTACTCATCTTCTTTAAGCTGGCTTGCAAAGATACTATCTATCTTCTCATCTGAATATCCGCGTGATGACTTAAGTCTTTTTCTTCTGACTTCTTCACTTGCATAAATGTACCACAGCTCGTCGCAGATTTCACCATATCCCTCCTCTATAAGGAGTGCTGCTTCAAGCACAAGCATAAAAAGACCTTCTTTTTTTGCCTCTTTAACTGCATTAAGCACATATTCCTTTACTGCAGGATGCACTACTTCATTTAGAAGCTCTCTTTTTTTATCATTCGAAAAAATCACTCCGGCAAGTGCCGGTCTGTCAAAATGCCCGTCCTCAAGCCATATCGGTTCGCCCGCAAACAATTCCTTTAATCTGTTGTAGCAATCGCTTCCCGGCTCCATCAGCTCATGTGCTATCTCATCGGAGAGCATGACCCTTACGCCATCAAGTTCCTTAAGATAGCCAAGCACTGCCGATTTTCCGGCACCTACACCACCTGTTATTC
>ENA-OZWP01000572-OZWP01000572.1-human-gut-metagenome-genome-assembly--contig:-NODE-572-length-9085-cov-3.205980_pt1 | contig 9085 bp, 9 predicted proteins | sample MGYA00243535_ERZ654081 | MGnify/ENA primary metagenome ERZ654081 (study PRJEB26926, sample SAMN06165119) | human gut metagenome | biome: ENVO:00009003; feature: ENVO:2100002; material: ENVO:00002003...
GCAGCGTAGTCTCGTGGGCTCGGAGATGTGTATAAGAGACAGCCATAGACGGATGTCGATGGGTTCGGGACTGGAGAGGATTTTGCGGAGGGTGGTGATGTGGAGTGATTGCATAGTGATGTGGATTAGTCGAAGGTGCGGTGGTAAGGATCATCGAAGATGTTGTTTCCGTAGTCGATGGTGATTGGGAAATGGTGGCTGCTATATTTGTACTTGAACTTGATGCTGTTCGTGGCGTTGTCAGCATCGGAGATTTCACTGTTTATGTCAGTGATGGTGATGGGTGCCAGGGCACCACCTTTCTCCACGATGTTGACATAGCGAGAAAGGAGGAGCTGGGAGAAGTGCTTGGCTTCCTCGAAGGTAAGCATTGAGGACTCCACGTCATACTCGTAGGCTGACTTGTCATCATAGAAGGTGGTGACACCGAGCGAGGTGGCAGTGGAACGGTCGAGGTCGAGCTTGCTCTTGGTGACGCAAGTGAGGTGTATGTATTCATCGCAGTTGAATTCATTGCGCACGAGCAGCGTGAGGTTCGGCGTGCGGTCAGTGACATAGAACGTCTTGGCAAGAAAGCCACGATGTACGGTAAACTGGAGCAATCGGCACTTGCTGCCGATGCGGGTTTCTATAGCAATAGGACTTATTATGTTACGTATCAAGGTGGTATTCTTGGTGTCCACTTTAGCATCCTCGATGCGAACCATGCGAGGTGTAGACTCGCCATCGAAGAGAGCCAGGCACTCGGTGTAGCCCTGCAGCGTGACATCAGGCAAGTAAAACGCCGAAAGAGTCTGAAACGAATTGCGTGGAATGGTGAACATCGAGCGTGTGGTGAGGAAGAACAGCTGTACAAAGCCCATAGCATTTGTGGCGAGGCTCAGACGAGAGTAAATGAAATGGCGCTCCGGTGTGGTCGTCTCTTCAGTCTTTGTGTCCGCCGTGATGACGAAGTTGGCGAAGACACGCTGCTTATCCAGCATGTGCCCCTCGATGATGGAGCGAGCATCATAGAGCATGACGATGTTGTTGTAAGGATAAAGCGTAGTTTCAAAGATAGTGTCAGGACCACATGCGATAGTGACATATACCGAAGCAGCATCAGAAGATATTTCAATCTCCGATGGGATGTTGCAAGTGAAGACGTAGAGAGAAGGATTATAATTGATTTTCAGCATGACCTTTTTGTTTTCAAAGATAACAGGCTTTGCCTGTATAAGAAAAGACCCAACCGCAGCGTTTCTCTGCGCGGCTCGAAAGACAAAGGGCTTTAGTATGGAGTGTAGGCAAGTGCGGACTTGCTACGATCTTGCAGTAGCGACAGAAGAAAACCCGACTCCTTCGAGCCGGGCGGAAGTGGAAGACTGCCTAAGCAGCCTTTTCAGCCTTTGGCTTGCGCCCTCTCTTTTTCTTTGGCTTTTCCTCTACTGGAGCTGGCTCCGGCTTCTGCACCTCCTGCACCGCAGCCCCTTGTGGGGCTTTGGCTTTTGCAATCTCTTGCGAGAGGCGTGCGAGGCAATTATCAGAGATGTTCAATCCCAACCTCTTTTTGAGGAGGAAGGCGAGGCGCATAGCCTTGTATGCACTTGTGCAATGCATCTTGTCTGAGCTGTTATCGCTTGTGTAAACGACCCATACATTGTTTGTGGACTTGCCGGAATTGGCTTTAGCTGCTAAAATGACATTTGAAGTATTCATAACTTTCTTATTTTAAGAGTGAAACAATCTGATTAGTGAATGAGATAGACTTCGATATAGCTGATGTCTACAAAGCTGTCAGCTGCGAGTGCTTCTGCCTTGGCGCTTGCCTCAGAATGGCTGTCAGCCTCGATTTCATATTCGATATACTCGCCATCCTCTCCATTGATGACAACCTGATAGAGATTGCTTGACAATTCAACCTGTCTTGAACTTCTTTTACCGAAGTGATATTCTGAATTAAAAGTGGTGTGTACCATAATCTTTATATTTTTATTTGTTCGACTTAAAAGTGAAGCACCGAAGTGCTTTTGTAATTTTTACGTGCATACAAGGAGCAGCAAGGAGAAGGCATGTAAATGCAAGGGATAGCCAAGATTATTTCATCCTTCAGGGCTTGAAAGATTTTGGAATGAGGCAAACCTGCCCCAAAAACTTTTGAAAAAATCTTAGGCTAAGCGTGGAGCGCGACCCTTTCAGAATGCCGCTTGCGCTAACTTTGCAAAGGAAAAATCAGAAAGCATTACATTTGGTAAGTGCTTCACGTCGAACAAATAAAATGATTTGGTACGAAAGAACACCACTTCAGAATATTACTCCGGAATAATAAAAGAAGAAGACCGGTGATATGAATTGTTCAATCTCTGTTGTCATCATAGGATGAGATGGCTACATCTTCCATGATGAAATCGTGGCAGACAGATACCTATCTTTTAGGCAAGCAGAAAGGTGGATGCGCTTGCTGCATAATGAAACGGACATCAGTGGTGTCGAAGCCATTCACTAATGAGAGTGTGGAACGGATGAGAAAAGGCAGATATGAATACTTGTCATTTTGGCTGCGAATAAAAAGCCAATTACTCCACATACAATGACAGGGACGGTGGAACAAGCTATCAAGATAACAGCATAGGAAAGATGCACAAAGTGCAGGAAAGGCGGTACGCCACGCCTTACTCCTTTGAGAATCGGGATTGGCTACCTTTCGTTATTGACTCTCACGCCTGAGAAATTGCAAAAGCTGAAGGTGCGAAGAGCGAAGCGAAGGAGGTGCTGAAGGCGGAGCATACCGCTGAAAAAAGAAAAACCTTCATCCTGCGTTGGGCGCAAGACAAAGGCGTATAGAAAAGGGTGATTAGGCAGTGTTCCGCTTCAACAGAGTTAAAGTAACTCTATATGACTATACCCTATAAAATAAGTAACGCCCCCCAAGTATGCTGCTCGAAAGCTCGCCTGGGAGGCCTATTATCTTTAAGTTTAAAAACTATCTATTAAATTTTCTGCTGCAAAATTACGATTAGTTTTTGTGATAACAAAGTTTTTCAAGCAAAAAAATGTTATTTCCAAAAATTATCGTCTTTCCAATTTGCAGGAAATCCCATCGAATTAAGGTTTATTACGTGCGAATATTTTTCGAGCAAATCAACCAGTCGCTTTTTAAATGACGTTCGTGGGTTTATTGTCTGCAACAGGTAGTATATCATACACACAGAATAGTACACCTTGTTTCTTTTTGCCGTATCTGGGTTGGATATCCATTTGAGATTTCTTGAAAACTCCAGTTTCTCTGGCACAATATTCATATCTCTATTCCACATTCTTGAATGATGGGCACACAAGTTTCTTGTGAAATTCAAAGCATGAAGCCACGATAGAAATGTTTGCGGTGGCAAAGAAAAATACTTAGCAATGCCAACAATGTCAGCACGTCTCTTTAATCCGTCACAAATACGAGACAACTGGCTGAAATACATTATTTCGACACTCATCCAAGAAGGCGGATTTTCCGGTTCTGAATAAGTATCACGATAATGTTGGATAAATGTTTCAGAGCGGTCGTTATGCAATCTATCCTTAATATGTTGCTGCATATCTGCAAAAACATCATCAGTGAAAGTAGATCCATCTCTACGTCTACGAGTTATTGGACCTTTGAAAATACTACGATTGTCTTGCCAATGAGAGCCGTATTTTAAACTTAACTGATTAACGATTTGGGTTCGTATTGCTATTTCAATGCGTTCAATGGCATCAAATAAAAGCAAACGCAATTTGCGGTCAAATTTATATAAATCATAGACCATTTCCCAAGTGGTATCAGGAACGAATCTGTCAATAACAACACCATTTTGACATTCCTTAAATGGAAGCATATATGCACTAAGTCTGTAATAACTGATGTTGGCAAGAGTTTTCTCCACTCTTTTCTTATTGTTTACAACAAGCCCCCTGGCAATAAGCAAGTCCACTTGTTGCGAGAATGTTAGGGCCGGTTTATTATATTTTACCATGATAATCAAATTTAGACTGCAAAGATAACATAAAAATGGCGTACTTCATTATTTCAAAGCTAAATACTGCAACATTTATTTATCTCACCCCACCAATCGCAATTGGATATAAATCGTGCTGTGGGAATTTCTCGCAGCCGATATAGAGGGTATCGAAGGCATCGGTGCCGTCGGTGCGGTGTTCGAGAAGGTCTTCTTCGGACTCCGGCTGCTTCTCCATACTTTTGTTCTTGCGGAAGCCGTTGCGCCCTCGCTCCACTCCTGCCGACTGGATGGCCAGGATAAGGTCATCGTTGTTTTGGCGGTTGAAGTACGGCATCAGGCGTTGCTTCCCGGCAAAACCCTGGTTGATGAGAAGGTATTTCTCATCGTGGCGCATCGGGTTGCCGAGGTACACGTCAATGACCTGCCATCCGTGGCGCTCGAACTCATGGACTACCACCCAGTGGAAGTCCTGGTCATTCACGGCATAGTTAGAGCCGAGAGCGGTGGCATCATAGTAGTAGATGACCGTCTTGTTTGGGTGTGGAGCGTAGTAGGTGCAGAAGTCGGCGACGAGCGCAGGGATTTTGCGCTCGAACTTCACATAGAACGATTTAAGGATGTTCAGGCGGCTGGCACGAGGCTGACCGCACACAATCCAGTTGATATTGGCGTTGTAGTCCATGCCAATGCATAGAGGCTGCATAGGGTCGATGTCCGAGTCCGTGCGACAGTCGAGCGAGCTGTTAAGCGTGGAGAACTGGTTGTTGGCGTGGATAGTGTAAAGATCCTGCTGCGCCTCCTTGATGATGCGGTCGTAGCCGAGTGAGTCGAGGTAGTCAAAATCCGACGCATCATATTTATGGTACTCCTGCATTGATGAGTAGAAGCCATCATGCGAGATGCCGATCTTCTGACAGAGGATAGAAGTCTGGAAAGTCTTTGGTGTGAGGTCGCGCTTCATCTGCCGGATATACTCTTCACCGAGAAGCTGTAGGTTTTCGAGGGTGGAATACTCCTTATAGTAGACCGCCACCGAGCGCATCTTGTTAAGCGACTGGTCGAGCCATTTGAGATAATTAGGCAGATATGAGGGAATAGGCTTGCGCTGCTCTTTGAGCTGGGCAATGCGCTCCTTCGTCTGCCAAATCTTGTAGATTGTGCCTTTGATTGTTTCAATCAGTTCCGTGTCCATCTTTTCCTCATAGTGCAGGAACCAAGAACCTTTGGTGGTCTGAGGCATATCCGAAAGCACCATCATGCTATGGTTAAAGCTGTGGTGCCCAAAGTACGAGCGTATGCCACCGTTAGCAGGCAGAGTCTCGTCCTTCAGCTTGTTATAATCAATGAACTTCGCCTCGTCGATGAGCAGCCATGACAGCGTGAGCGAGTTCGAGGAGCCAGGACGGTCCTGACTGATGATGATAGCCACGCTACCATTATAGAACGTGATTACATGCTCATAGTCAGCCGGTTCGGTGATTGGCTTCGCGAAGGACTTCGGCGGTTTTCTGCCTACCACATAGTGAACACCATTGATATACCCCCAACGCTTCCATGCTGCGAGCAGACCAGGGAGCGTGTTGGTAAGTCCGTGCTTAAACGTAGGCACGACGATACCACCAGTAGATCCAGGCATACGCTGCATGTTACGCAGCACGAACGGCGAGGCGATGGAGTCCGTCTTGCCAGTGCGTCGCCCGGCAACGATGACCGTAGTCTTCGCGCCGATGTATTGCGTCAGGAGCTGAGGTTTGTTGAAGTACACACGCTTTGCGTGTTGCTTCGCCTCGATGTCCCAAAGAGAAGTGTCAACTTTGTTCGTCATTGTCTTCAGGCTTAAAGATGTCATCAAGAACAAGATCCGCTTGTTCGTATTCGATATTCTCCGTGTCCGGATGCGAAGAGGTAAGCTCCTGCGTGAGCTTTCGGATGCGGTCGTCGATGTTCGGAACCGGTGTTATGCCCACAACACGCGGGTCAGTAGTCGGGAAAAACGGTTGGACGACAATCATGTGATACGGCACAGATTGCTCGTCCTCGATGTCAATGCGGTTGAACTTCGCATAAGAAGTAGCCGCTTTCTCCATCGTCTTCGTGTCCTTACGCTTCTTCGCCATCTGGTACGTCTCCATTATCATCTCGTTATACCGCCAACGGTGGAAGTCGCGCGTACACTCTGAGAGATTAGGTAGAAGTGCCTTGACGATTTTCAAGTCAGCATACGCCGTGACTTGCGAAAGTCCGTATCGGCTGCGTAACTCATCGACAAACTGACGATCCTTCATGTCTGGGTTGGCGATAGACCATGTGACCATATCCCTTAATCGAAGTAGATGTTCGATTTGGGGAACAGGATATTTACCTTCCAATTCCGATTGGGAGGTGTAAAGGTCCTGCTTGGCGATGTCGATGATGCTTAATTGTGACATGAAAGGAATTTTTAATTATTCATCATCCTCCATATCGAGGAGGTTGTTACGAGTGTTTTCAAGAGCGAGAGGAGAGCCGACGTAGGCGAGCTGCATCTCCTGATGCAACAGTTTGACACGTGAAGCAGCCTTGCCACGGTGGTAACGCTGCGAAACTGGCGTGCTTCGGTCTGCGATGTCACGGCGTAGTGTCTCAGGCGGTACGCCAAGAATGACAGCCATATCGCTTATTTTGAGGTAGATTGAAGCATACTGCTCAATCTGCGTGAGGGTTTCTTCTGAATAATCCATATTATTAATTGTTTGCACCAGCAGCGTTGATGCGCTGTTGGAATAGGTCGGTTAGCGGAACGGAATGGTTCTTTATAAGATCCATTACGGACGCATGAAGAGTGGTGAAGATGTCGGGCGAGGTGGAGATGAACGTGGACTCATGGCGATTGCCTCGTGTGAGATTCTGCGAGGTGACGACACTAATCTGTTCACCGGATTCCGCTTGCACGAGAAGGATTTTAGAATGGTTGTCAGCGAGATAGGTACGCTTCATCGTCTGCGTGATGAACGCCCATAGCTTCAGCGTTTTGTTCGTAGCCTTATGGTCGAGAACAAGATTAAAGGCAGATATGTTGCCGGACTTCTCGATGAAGAAGAGTCGGCGCAAGAACTCCTCGGAGATAGAGAACGAAGTCTGCCAAATCTCCGCTTTGCCGACCTGTCCCAAAATCCACTCCAGAACGTCCGCCACCTGAAGAGCATTGGAGAGATACGCCTGGTGTGGACATTCCGAGAGTGGCTTTAAGATGTCATCTATGTTGATGTTGCGCTTCACTACTTCTTGGATTTAGACTTGGACTTCGGCTTGGAAGGAGTGGCATCCTCAGGCTGCTCAGCTAATTGGTCAGTTGGCGACTGACCAATTTCAGTTTCCTTAGTCTGCTCCTCTTCGCTTTCGTTGGTTTCGGTATTTGCTGCACTTTCTGCCTTTGTCACATAATGGTCATAAGTGTCCCAATTTGCGTGCAACTTTTTATCGAGATTTATAAACTCGTCGAGTAACGGCTTGCGTTCTGAAGCCGGCACCTGCTTAGTCGAGTCCGACAACAAGCGTAGGCGTAGATGGAGTTCACGCATACGGTGAGTAATATCAAGGTTCTCGACATAGAGAGCCTGGATATCCTCAGGCAGCGAGTCGTGATCCGCACGCTTGCCAGCCTTAAAGTCCGTAGCAGGGTTCGTGTCCTTATTTGAGAACTCTGTTCTACTTGCCACGATAGCATCCACTTGCTCCTGCATGATGTTCACCTCGTCGTGGGCTTCGACCTCACGGCGAGCTTTGAGGAAGGCACGGAGCTTGCCTTCGATGAACTCAGCCTTTCCCTTAGGATTGATGCTGAGATTACGATACATTATGGTGTTGTTGGTGAGTTGGAGAAGGAGGATAGCACCCTCATTCCAGTCACGCTCTGCAGATGGAGTGTCGAGCCATTGCTGGAGTTTGTCTGTGAGATTGTTCATAATGATTACAATTTATTATTAATACCAGTGAAGAACACACAATTCTTGTGATGTTCGGTAAGCACATTGCGCATAGCCTTCAGCGTGGAGCCAGTAGTAACGAAGTCGTCGAAGACGATGCAGTTAGGCTCTTTGGGGAGATTGTTCATGATGAACACCGCCCCGATACGCTGCTTGGAATGACAGAAGGCAACATCCTCGTAGAACGGAATGTTAAGCTGCTCAGCTATCAGCTCGCTGATACGAGTAGCGAAGTTCTTAACGAGATGGCGACGTTTGGGAGTGGTGACAATACACCATGCCCCCGTGTTCAGTTCCTCACCGAGGATGTCACGGATAAGTGGCGAGATGCTATCAGCGAAGAACGCCACCATGCAGTCGTCGCCCTTTATATCCGTCAGCGTTCTGCCATACAGCGACTTCTGCCATAGAGAGATGAAGAACGTATCCGCCCGTCGAGTAAGCCGGACGCGTCGGGTGAAGTCGCACCGCGCTTCAACCGACTTATCCCACGCCTTACGCTTCTCAATGGCGAATATATCCTTCTGTTCATGCGCTGCAGTGGGTGAAGACAGATCAAGCGGACCCGATAAGTCCGGCACGGAAATGTCATTCAAGAATTCCTGCATGTCTATCGGAGTCCGCTTGTTCATGGTCAACTATGATTATAACTTTACTCGCCGTTACGTTGCGCAATCAATGTCACCGTCCTCAGTGGTGATAGTACCAGTATAGAACGGAGCCGGACACTCGTCCGATGCCTCCACGTTGATAGTGGTGCCGGTGGTGCCAGTGGCACCCTGACCGAGATCCTGCGTGACAGTGGTCTTGGTAGTCCACTTGTCACAACCCACGACACGGTGCTTGCCCTTCATGTCCTCGACGATGAAGACGTTGTCGTTGTTATTGAGGTAAGCAGCTGCAGCCGATGCAGCTTCGCTTACCGACGGATGCACCGCCACGAGTTTGTTGAGCTGCGTCTGTGACGGCAGTTCACCCTGTGCCTCACTTGTGAGCTGCGACTTCTCAGGAAGGATTTCGATGTATTTCCATACAGCGTTTTCCTTCAACGTGAAGGAGCCGTCGTAGACAGAAGAAGTGACACGTCCGACCTCGTTATGAGGAAGTTTAGGCCAAACAAGAATATCATCCTTGGAGGTATAATAA
>ENA-OZWP01000598-OZWP01000598.1-human-gut-metagenome-genome-assembly--contig:-NODE-598-length-8716-cov-3.951853_pt1 | contig 8716 bp, 5 predicted proteins | sample MGYA00243535_ERZ654081 | MGnify/ENA primary metagenome ERZ654081 (study PRJEB26926, sample SAMN06165119) | human gut metagenome | biome: ENVO:00009003; feature: ENVO:2100002; material: ENVO:00002003...
AGCGTAGTCTCGTGGGCTCGGAGATGTGTATAAGAGACAGGTCATTATGGTCGCGCTTGATGTGGTGGCGGCGTTGGTCGGTGTTGTGTTCGGCGGGATGATGAGGTGGTTTCGGCTGTCAGTCAAGTACTTCGCCCCGATGTTCTTCTTGTTGGGCTACCTCTGTTTCGCTCTCTCCCAAAGCCTTCCGTCCCTGCTTGCCGGTTGCCTGTTCATCGGAATCGCCACCGGCATCGGAGTCCCTTATCTGAACACGATCGCCTCGATCAAGGCCGGTCAAGACGCCGCCACGACGGTGATGCCGCTCCTCTCCGCCGCACTCTATGCCGGCCAGTTCCTGTCCCCTCTGGTGGCAACCCCGCTTGCCGCCAAATTCTTCCCGGACAATCTTTCAGGAATATACTGGATCGCCTGTGCCTTCAGCGTTCTGTTCCTCCTCGAAGCCTTCGCCACCAGACGCTTCCAATCACTCCCTCCAAAAGAATAGCCACTGAATATTCAGGATTGAGGTTTCGTCATAATGACGGCCACCTGCCACTGATTGTGGCGTGTTGTGTAACCAGTTGTTAATGAATATGTTCGTAAAAGCCTCCCTCCCATAATGACCGGCAGCTTTTTCTATATCCTTGAAAAAGAATCTGTTGAGTCTCACACCCCGCTGAACTTGCCTATGAGGCGTTATATTAGTTATAGGGGGTGTACTATCGGGCAACGTTTTTGTGCGGTTTCGTTGCCACAGAGGGTCAATAGGTGTCCTTCGGCGACATTTTGGGGTGCAAACGTTGCCTGAGGGGCATGACCTTAGGAGGTGGCTGAACCACCTCTTCCAGCACTGCGTCACCGGCGGGGTCTCTGAATATAAAAACATCGAGGAGACCTTCTCGCCCGAGGTGATCTCCCGGATGATCTCCTGGCTCAAGGCTCTTTGACGCTCCCTTCGTGAGCAAAAACGCCTTTCCTGCTCACAAGCCCCCTGCGACAGCCCCTTTTTCGCGGAAGGGGGATTGAGCCGTTTTTTATGATAAAATCACTACATTTGCAGAACGAAGTAGAATGAATATATTCAAAGGATATGAAAAAAAGTTTAGTGATTATGGCTTCAGCGCTTGCGATGGCAGCCTGCGGCCAGAAGCAGCAGGTGGCTGTGGTTCCGGCAATTGACCTTGCGAACCTTGACACGACCGTCTCCCCGGCGGTTGACTTTTACCAATACTCGACCGGCGGATGGCAGAAGAACAACCCTCTCAAGCCTGAATATGCCCGTTTCGGTTCGTTTGACCAGTTGAGGGAGAACAACGTCAAGAGACTCAACGACTTGTTCGCCGAGATGGGAACGTTGAAAACGGAAAAAGGCACGGTCGAGCAGAAGATTTCCGACCTTTACAAGCAGGGACTCGACTCCACAAGGCTGAACGCCGAGGGCGCGGCCCCTTTGAAGAAATATGTCGATGAGATCTACGCGGCGGCTGACAAGGACGCTCTCGTGAAGATCATCGCGGGGCTTCATAATGTCTCCGAAAGCTCGTTCTTCGGGGCTTACGTGATGTCAGACCTCGCCGACAGCGACAACCAGATACTCTATCTCGGACAGGGCGGCCTCGGAATCGGCGACCGTGACTATTATGTTGAGGCTGAGAACGCCGCCATCAAGGAAGGTTACCGTAACTTCCTGGCCAAGGTGTTCACTCTTGCCGGGGTGGCCGAGCCTGAGAAGGCCGCAGCCAACGCTCTCGCTGTAGAGGACGTTCTCGCCACGAACTCCTGGACCAGCGTACAGGAAAGGAATATCCAGGCGCAGTACAATCCTTGCAGCACAGAGGAACTCATCAAGAATTACCCTGGCTTCGACTGGAAACTCTATTTCGGGACCAGAGGAATCGCCGACCAGCAGAAACTTATCGTCAGCGAGCCTTCGTTCTTCAAGGCTTTCTGCGAATATTTCGGCGGAGCTGATCTCGCTGTCCTCAAGGACTACGTCGCCGGCCAGCTCATCCAGGGCGCGACCGGATCCCTCAGCGATGACTTCTACACCGCGTCATTCGATTTCTTCAGCACCCAGATGTCCGGCATCAAGGAGCAGAAACCTCGCTGGAAGAGGGCCATGCAGGCTCCTAACGGCATCCTCGGCGAGGCTGTCGGCAAGATGTATGTCGCGAAGTACTTCCCTGAGTCCTCCAAGACCAAGATGCTGGATCTCGTTGATAACCTCAAGAAGGCCTTCAGCCAGCACATCGACGAGCTCGACTGGATGAGCGATTCCACAAAGACCAAGGCCCACGAGAAACTGGACAACTTCACAGTTAAGGTCGGCTATCCTGACAAATGGAAGGATTACTCGACCCTTGACATCGACCCGGAGAAGAGCTACTACGAGAACCTCCGCGCCGCCGGTGCCTGGTACACAGCCGACAATATGTCCAAACTCGGCAAGCCGACCGACAAGACAGAGTGGGGAATGTCTCCTCAGACAGTCAACGCCTACTATAACCCTACGACGAACGAGATCTGCTTCCCTGCGGCGATCCTCCAGCCTCCGTTCTTCAACGCCGATGCTGACGATGCTGTCAACTATGGAGGAATCGGAGTCGTGATCGGCCACGAGATGTCCCACGGATTCGACGACCAGGGACGGCTCTTCGACAAGGACGGGAATATGTCCGACTGGTGGACGGCGGAGGATGCCGAGAAGTTCAACGCCAAGGCCAAGGTGCTTGTGGCCCAGTTCGACGAGGTTGAGGTCGTGCCTGGCGTACACGCCAACGGCCAGCTCTCCCTCGGTGAGAACATCGGAGACCACGGCGGACTCAGCATCTCCTACACGGCGATGAGGAACGCCATCGCCGGCAAGAACATCGGCCTGATCGACGGCTTCACCCCGGATCAGAGATTCTACCTTTCCTACGGTGCGATCTGGGCGCAGAACGCTACCGACGAGGAGAAGGTGCGCCTTACGAAACTCGATGTCCATTCTCTTGCCGTGAACAGAGTCAACGTGTCTCTGAAGAACTTCCAGACGTTCTTCGACGCTTTCGGCATCAAGGAAGGCGATCCGATGTGGCGGCCTGAAAGCGAAAGGGTTCACATCTGGTAAAAGTTTCAATCGGGATAGGTCTGGAATCTTCATCAGCGATTATCCGGAAGTTGTGAAGCGGCTTCAGTGGCCTGTCCCGGCACAAGCATATTCATAAAGGAATAATTTTTTGGACGCGTCAAGGTTCATAGCCGGACGCCTCCGTTTCGGAGGAAGGATAGCGATGGTCTCCATCGCTGTCTCTTTCCTCATCATGATTGTCTCCGTCTCCGTCTCGTCGGGATTCAGAAACGAGATCCGGGACGGCATCTCCGACCTTACGGGTGACGTGCAGCTGATGCCGATGGACATGAACTACATCAGCGAGTCCTCCCCGATCTCTGTCAACCAGAGTTTTATGCCTTACATCGAGGCGATTCCGGAGGTTAAGAAGATCACTCCGGCTGTCTATCGCGCGGGAATCGTCAAGAAAGGGGAGAGCATCCACGGGGTGCTCTTCAAAGGAACGCCACGTGAGAAATCCGAATCCGACACGGTAAAGCTCGGAGTCTCGATTCCGGTCAGGCTCTCGGAAATGCTCGGTCTCAATGTCGGCGACAAACTCCTGACTTACTTTGTAGGGGAGAAAGTCAAGGTCCGCAATTTCAACATAACCAGTCTTTATGAAGGTGTCATGGACGGAACAGACAACATCATTGTGTTTGCGGACATCTCTGACCTTCAAAGACTTGACGGGTGGGCTTCCGATGAGGCTTCCGTTCTGGAACTTACATTGGCTACGGGAGCCAGGACCGACGCCGGAATGCGTGCCGTCACCGAAGAGGTCGGCCACATAGCGCTTGACAAGGCCGGAGAGGATGACGACACCTTGGTCGCCACCTCGGTGATCAGCCGTTATCCTCAGATCTTCGACTGGCTAAATCTCATTGACTTCAATGTCTTGTTCATCCTTGTCCTGATGACAATCGTCGCCGGATTCAACATGATCTCCGGACTTCTGATAATGCTGTTCAGGAATATCTCCACAATCGGCACGCTCAAATCCTTGGGAATGACCGACAAGGCCATAGCCAAGGTGTTCCTGCATGTCGCTTCCGGGATTGTCTTCAGGGGAATGTTGATCGGCAACGGCATAGCGCTGGCTTTGTGCGGGTTCCAGAAGTCCACGCACCTCATTAAACTGAATCCGGAGAACTATTTCGTACCGTTTGTCCCGGTACATCTTAACCTACCTGCGGTGCTTGCCGCTGACGCCATCTCCTGGCTTGTCATCATGATTCTCCTCCTGATCCCGTGTCTGTTCATCTCCAAGGTCGATCCGGCCCAGACTGTCAGGGCTCAGTAGAATCCGCTCCACATCCTCTGTCTCCTCGATCATCACCAGCGCGGTGTCCTCAGGCTGAACCCTGTACTTCGGCGCGTGACCATTGAATATGTCGTACTGATTCAGCACGGCCTTGACGTAGGCCATGGTCTCTTTTCCTTTGAATTTACCGTGTCTGACATCCTCCACGAACAGTATTGAGTCCTGACTCATCTGCGGCATGACCATGCAGAGATTCTCCCATGTGCCTGGATCGACGCCTTGTGAACGGGCCAGGTTTATGCAGTCATAGATCCTGCCCTCTCCTGCGTTGTAGGCCGCCAGCGTGAACTTCACAAGCTCCTCACCATCGGAGGCCGTGTCCCTGAACTTGCCTTGAAGCCTTGAGATGTAGGCTGCTCCTGCCTCTATGTTCTCTTTGGGATTCAGAAGATCCTCGATTTCATAACGGTCCGCAGTCCGTGGCATCATCTGCATCAGCCCTAACGCTCCCCGCTGTGAGTTCGCCTGGATCCGGAACCGCGACTCGCTCCAGATGAGGGCCGCGAACATCTTCCAGTCCCATCCTATCTTCTTGGCGTTTTCCTTGATCAGGTCGTCGTAGGGACTTATGATGGACGGATCCTTTTTGACTCCTTTCCGGTAGGGATTATAGCCATGGAAGAATCTGGCAATCATGTCGGCATATTCAATGCTCCCTTTGAGGTTGTTGAGCCAGCGGATGATCTCTTTCTGTCTCCTTTTGTCCTTTGTCATCACCCATGAGACAGGAGCGTCGCCCAAAGGGAAAGCCATGAATTCTTCACTTTCAGGAATATTCCCGGTCGGCAGCGCAAGAATGTCAATGCCGCCAGCCCTTAGTGAATCCAGACAAGACCAGTCATCCGTTGCCAGGAATATTCTCACTGAGTCTTCCAGATAGTCCGCCAGCCTCTCGGCCATTTCATAGCAATACCCTGTCTGATAGCCGTCGGACAGCTTGTCTTCCAGCCTCAGGGCGCAGCGTATCACCTCGCCGCTGAAGATGTCCTTAGGGTCGTGCTGGTTTCTGCTCCGTTCGCTGAACGGTATGATAAGAAGCACCAACAGAGTTGGTATCAAGTACTTGAAAAACTTCTTTGTCACCCTTTTCAGCCCCATGGTCGTCAATAGCTGTTGTCTCCAAAACTCCTGCCGCCTCCGGAACCGCCTCCAAAGCCGCCGAATCCGCCTCCGGAACCGCCTCCGCCTCCAAAGCCGCCGAGACCGCCGAATCCGCCGCCCGAGCCACCTCCGCTTCCTCCCGACAGGCCACCACTGGCGCTGACTGCCTTGTTTGAATTAGGCTGGGTGTAGAACGGCCAGTAAACGCCGATCTTGAAGGCCATCTGGGTCCTGATGTAGTGGTGGGCGCTGAAATAGTCCGCCTTGTCCATAGGCCACCCGTTGCCGATGTTCTCAAGTTTCACGAATATGCATGCTCTCTTCCACTGGACATTGATGAAAGCGTCGATGACAGGACCGTTGTTGTACTTTTCCTCCTTCTGGTTGTAGAACGCTCCCACTGCCGGATTCCAGGCCGGAGAGTAGAACTTGGTGTTGTACCATCCTTCCGCTCCGAGCTGCATCTGCATGATGTTCCGCTTGACATTGATCTGGAGGTACAGCCTGGAGTTTGCGGCAAGACTCGGCAGAGGCAGCACATCCTGATTCGACGAGACCTGGAACAACAGCCTGTTGTCCAGATGCAGAGGACCCAGGACGAAGTTCTTGTCCAGCGAGGCGCTCAGCACACTCATCGGAGAATTGTTCTGGCGCACGACCCCGGTGGAGTCGTAATAGACATTGCCTGACAGCAGCGCGTAGCCGAACCTCGCTCCTGTCCTCCATCTCGGAACACTCAGCCCCGCCTGGATCTTTGTGGTCGAGATCTTGCCAAACTCATTGTCCCACTTGAAATGGTTCGAATAGTAGTGCTGGTAATAGTACTCAGGCTCTTCCAGAGAGGTCTCGAAATTCACGTTCAGCGAAACCGGACTTTTCCTTGCCTTTCTGAAAGGGTACATGTCAAACCTTGCGTTGGCTTTCACGGACATGTCGTTCATCTGGTCTCCGAGGAACACATAGTCTCCTGTGGCGTTCCAGTGGATGAAATTCCTCAGCTGTCCTTCCACTCCGGCATAGACAAACGCCGAGTTCCACACCGTGTTCGTTGTCCCTTTCAGGAATGTAGGATCGAAAGTGCTGTAGCTCAAGATTCTGCTCCCGACGCCACCGTTCAGTTTGGAGACAATCGCATTGTCCGACCATGGCTGCAGCCTCAGGAACACCCTGTTCTCCAGTTTCATCACCCTCACGGAATCGAAGGAACTTGTGGGATTGTAATTGAATATGCCATTGTAGAACTTGCGCCCCGTCTCGTCAGTGATCTGATCCTCATAACTCTTGCGGAACACGGAATATTCACTGCTGTGTCCTATGAATGCGGTCGTGATGTTGTTGTCTCCAAGGGTGTCCGCCGCATTTCTCGCGGCTATCCTTCTGGCCATAAACACATTCAGGGAATCGATCATGGTGGAGTCACCGGATGCCATCACGCTGTCTCTGTACGCCTTGTCGATTTTCCTGTACTTCATGTCCTTGATGAACGTGAACGGAATCCTGTACTGCTGGTCGAGGAAGAATGTGTTCCTGATGACGTTTGTCGAGGCGTTGTTGAGATTGATCGGGTATTCCCTCGCATCCAATGTGGTGTCTCTGACCATCGTGTTGTCGCTGGTTCCACCGTTCTCTTTGCGGATGATCTTGTTGTGGATGTAGCCGGCGTGCACCATGTAGCGCCTGCCCAGATAGTTGACCGATGTCACGAACGTCTTGTTGGTCGTCTTTTCGCTCTGCATGATGCCGTTGCCTCCGAAACGGTCATATTCAAGAGTGAAATTAAGTTCCGGGAAGATGTTCTGCGTCGTCAGGATGTGCAGGTTGTCGGATTCTTTCTGCGCGTTCGCGAAGAGGGTTCCGAAATAGGCCAACTCCGTGTAAGGGGTCTTTGTGTTGTACATCGGGAGCGTCTTTGCGGAATATGTCCATGCCTCGTAAGGATTGTAGAAGGAAACCCCGTTCTCGCTCGTCCGGTTGAACCAGTTGTAGTACTGCAATGCCGATCCGGCAACGCCCAACCATGTGGCGTTCACGTCCTTGCGGTAGAACGGGTAGTCGTGCAGCCAATGGTTGTAGCTGGTGTCAGGCTCGCGGATGTCCATCTTGTGGAACTCCCTCTCATGGGTCCACTGGATGATTCTCTTGTACTGCAGCGAATCCGGGATGGCGAAAGTCTCCAGAATCCTTGGAGTGGCCTCCCTGACGCTGTCCCTGTGCGCCTTCAGGCTGTCCTTCACGTTGAGGACACTGTCGGCGATGTGTTTCTTGATCTTTTCCTTTACCTCGAAATCGTATTTTTTCCTGTCCGTCTTTGAAAGTCCGGCGTACCATGCGTCGAACGCCGCCTTTTTCCTGATGGCCGAGTCGAGGTGGTAGAGGGAATCGACTTTGGGCCAGTCCAAAGAATCCCCTGCGGCCTTCAATGAATCAACCACAATCCTGTGGGTGAGCGAGTCCAGAATCGCCACATAATATTTGTAGCGGAACGGGTCGGTCTCCTTAAGCGAATCCGGCGGGAATATGGTGTCCCTTGCGCTCAGGTGCGGAGTCGTGTCGATCGGGGCCAGAAAAAAGGAGGTGTCCTCCTTGCCGGCGGCATTGCCGATGAACTGATTCCTGTAGCGGATCGTGTCCGGTTGCAGCGGTTTCTCCGCGGAGATGAATCCATAGCCCGGATCCCCCGTAAGCGGACGGTTGCCCATGCCGACGGCCTGAAGCGCGATCACGCACACCACAACCACCGGAAACCATATTCTTTTCAAAGTCTCTTTCACTTTCATATTCCCTTGAGGGTACAATCTCACAAAGATACTGTTTTTCCGCTTTTTGCACAAATCGCACCGATGTGGCGGATTCGTAAATTATTCTTATATTTATAGTTGTTTTTGAAAAGGGAACATTGTCATGAAGAAGACAAAATGGATATACGACACCGACCCGTACCTGAAGCCGTTCGAAGACGCGATCAAGGCGCGGCACGGGAGGATTCTGGATGCGGCGGACAAGATAACGGGTCATGGCGTGGAGGGGCTTGCCTCCAGCGTCAACAACCATCTTTACTACGGGTTGCATAAATGCCAGGACGGCTCGTGGGTGATCCGGGAATGGGCGCCGAACGCCAACAGGATTTACCTGACAGGGGAGTTCAACAACTGGAGGCGCACGTCAGCGTACGCTGTCTCTTATACACATCTCCGAGCCCACGAGACTACGCTGCATCT
>ENA-OZWP01000609-OZWP01000609.1-human-gut-metagenome-genome-assembly--contig:-NODE-609-length-8592-cov-7.683144_pt1 | contig 8592 bp, 4 predicted proteins | sample MGYA00243535_ERZ654081 | MGnify/ENA primary metagenome ERZ654081 (study PRJEB26926, sample SAMN06165119) | human gut metagenome | biome: ENVO:00009003; feature: ENVO:2100002; material: ENVO:00002003...
CATTCTTGCCATTCTCTTCTGAGAAGCTCCGCAAGATGATCAATATGCCTAACTTTGAGTGGACACAGCTCGGCAGCACCGACCTCCTTAAGGCTGGCGACCAGCTTGGCGAACCAGAGTTGCTCTTCGAGAAGATTGAAGACGAGGTAGTAGAAGCACAGCTCAAGAAGCTTGCTGATACCAAGAAGGCAAACGAAGAGGCTTCATACCAGGCAGCACCTGTTAAGCCAGAGGTTAGCTTCGACGACTTCGAGAAACTCGACATCCGCGTAGGTCATATCATCAACTGCGAGAAGGTTAAGAAGTCGAAGAAACTCTTGAAGTTTGCTATCGACGATGGCTCAGGCGTAGAGCGCACCATCCTCAGCGGTATCGCTGCCTACTATGAGCCAGAGCAGCTGATAGGCAAGGATGTATTGTTCGTTGCCAACTTTGCTCCTCGCAAGATGATGGGCATAGAGAGTCAGGGAATGATTCTTAGCGCTGTCAACTTCGATGGCAATCTTACAGTCACCTCACTCCTTGGCAAGGTAAAGCCAGGAAGCCAGGTAGGATAAAAACAAAAGGTTTTATTATTAATTAATGAGATATGAAGAAAATACTATCTTTAGCATTGTTGCTTATTGCGACATTCTGCGCTAATGCACAGATGCTCGATCCTGTTAAGTTCACATCGACACTAAAGACTGGAAATACATCAGAGGGTGAAATCATCTTCTCTGGTAAGATAGAGAAGGGGTGGCACGTGTATTCAACAGGTCTTGGTTCTGATGGTCCTGTGTCAGCATCGTTTAATGTCAATAAACTCGATGGTGTGAAGCTCGTTGGCAAACTTAAGCCTGTAGGCCACGAAATTTCAAACTTCGACCAGATGTTTGGCATGAACCTTAGATACTTCGAGCATAGCGTGAAGTTTGTTCAGAAGGTTAAGTTCACTAAGCCTAACTATACCATCAACGCCTACTTGGAGTTTGGCGCTTGCAACGACGAAAACTGTATGCCTCCTACCACCGTTGATATCAAGAAGAGTGGTAAGTCGCCAGCCGTCGACGCTGATGCAGCAGCCGAAGCTGCTACTGCTGAGGCTCAAGACCAGACCGCTGCAGTTGATACTACAGCCGCTGCTGATAGCACCGTGGCTGCTGCTCCTATTGCTGTCGACAACAATCAGCTCTGGAAACCTGTAGTTAAAGAGCTTCAGGCTTTCGGTGGTAATGCCGATATTGCCAACCACTCATTGTTCTACATCTTCTTGATGGGACTCATCGGTGGTTTGCTCGCTTTGGTTATGCCATGTATCTGGCCTATCATCCCAATGACAGTAAGCTTCTTCTTGAAGCGTGCTAAGGATGATAAGAAGAAGGGTATCCGCGACGCCGTTACCTATGGTATCTCTATCGTCATCATCTATCTTGCCTTAGGCATCTTGGTGACAGCAATCTTTGGTCCAAGCAAGCTCAACGAACTTTCTACCAATGCTGTATTCAACATCTTCTTGTTCTTGCTGTTGGTAGTATTCGCATTGTCGTTCTTCGGATGGTTCGAAATCAAGTTGCCAGATAGCTGGGCAAACTCTGTAGACACCAAGGCTTCTAATGCCACAGGTTTGATTTCTATCTTCCTCATGGCATTCACCCTTGTATTGGTTTCATTCTCTTGTACAGCACCTATCATCGGCTTGCTGTTGGTAGAGACCGTTACTTCGGGCAACTGGATAAGCCCTGCCGTAGGTATGTTGGGCTTTGCATTGGCGTTGGCTTTGCCATTCACATTGTTCGCCATGTTCCCATCATTGCTCAAGTCGGCTCCTCGCTCAGGTTCTTGGATGAACACCATCAAGGTGGTATTGGGCTTCGTAGAGTTGGCATTTGCATTGAAGTTCTTCTCTGTTGCCGACCTCGCTTACGGATGGCACCTCCTCGACCGTGAGGTATTCCTCTCATTGTGGATTGTCATCTTCGGTGCTCTTGGCTGCTACCTCGTAGGCTGGTTGAAGTTCCGTACCGACGAGATTGGTGGCGAGATAGATCGTCCTATGCCTGTAGCATGTATCATGCTCGGCTTGTGCTCTTTGGCTTTCATGGTTTATATGATTCCTGGTCTTTGGGGTGCTCCTTGCAAGGCTGTCAGCGCTTTCGCTCCTCCTGTCAACACTCAAGACTTCAACCTCAATACCAAGATTGTTGAGGCTAAGTATACCAACTATGAAGAGGGTATGGCTGCTGCTAAGGCTCAGGGCAAACCAGTATTGGTTGACTTCACTGGCTTTGGTTGTGTAAACTGCCGTAAGATGGAGGCTTCTGTATGGACCGACCCTCAGGTAGCTGATAAGCTTACTAAGGACTATATTCTCATCTCGCTCTTCGTTGACGATAAGACAAAGCTTGCTGAGCCTATAGAGGTAGAGCAGAATGGTCAGAAGCGCACTCTTCGCACCGTAGGCGATAAGTGGAGCTATCTCCAGAGCACTAAGTTTGGTGCCAATGCTCAGCCTTTCTATGTTGCTGTCGATGCCGATGGTAATCCTCTTACCGGAAGCTTCTCATTCAAGGAAGATGTTCCTGCATACCTCGACTTCCTCAATAAGGGACTTGAAGCTGCAAGAAAATAATCATCATGAAAACCATGTTTGACAACAATACAATAGACAGCATCCTATCTCTTATTAATAAAGAGGTAGTGCCAGCTGTGGGATGTACAGAGCCTATGGCGGTTGCACTTTGCACCGCCAAGGCTACTGAAATCCTTGGACGTAGACCAGAGAAAATCACCGTGATGCTTTCTGCCAATATGCTGAAAAATGCTATGGGCGTAGGCATTCCTGGTACTGGCATGGTTGGACTCCCTATAGCTATAGCCCTCGGTGCTATAGTCGGCAAGTCGGAATATAAGCTCGAGGTCATCCGCGACCTCACTCCTGCTACCCTCGCCATGGGCAAGGAATATATAGCAGAAGACAAGATTGACATCCGCCTTAAGGATGGCAATGTAGACAAACTCTATATCGAGGTTATCTGCGAAGGCTGTGGACATTCTGCAACAGCTATCATCACCACCAGCCACACCAACTTCGTTTATGAAGAAAAGGATGGCAATGTGGCTTACGACAAGCGTACTGCTGCAGGCGAAGTGGCTGAAGATGGCGACATCGCTCTCAATATGCGCATGGTCTACGACTTTGCTATGACAACACCTGTAGAGAAGCTCGCCTTCATCCTCAAAACTAAGGAGTACAATATGAAGGCTGCTGCCGAGAGTGCCAAGGGCAACTATGGTCATTGCCTTGGCAAGACTATGGACCGTCCGCTTTCTCATGGTATCTTTGGCATAAGCATCTTCTCGAAGATGATTTCTCGCACCGCCCTTGCCTGCGATGCTCGTATGGGTGGCGCTATGATTCCTGTCATGAGCAATAGCGGTTCGGGCAACCAGGGCATCTGTGCCACAAACCCTGTGGCTGTGTTTGCCGATGAGAACGAGAATACCGAAGAAGAGCTCATCCGTGCTCTTACCCTTAGCCACCTCACAGCTATCTATATCAAGCAGAGCCTTGGCAAACTCTCAGCCCTTTGTGGTTGTGTTGTTGCCAGCATTGGTTCAAGCTGCGCCATCACCTACCTTATGGGAGGCGACTATCAGCGCATCTGCCACTCTGTAAAGAATATGATTGCCAACCTTACAGGTATGATTTGCGATGGAGCAAAACCAAGTTGCTCGCTTAAGATTTGTTCTGGCGTGTCTACTGCTTTGCTCTCAGCTCTCCTCAGCATGGAAGGCAAATATGTTTCTGAGGTAGAGGGTATCATCGATAGCGATGTTGATAAGTGCATCCACAACCTCACCAGCATTGGCAAAGAGGCTATGTGTGCTACCGACGACATGGTATTGAAGATTATGACAAGCAAATAGCCGTACGCTATTTTATTATATGACGAAAGCGTGAAGAGCATCCTGCCCTTCACGCTTTCGTCTTTTTTTATCTTATAGCAAACAGCGGAGGCTTGGTAAACAATATTTTTTGTGATGTCAACAACTTTTTAACTGAATTTCTTCATTTTTCTTAAAATTTGCTGTAACTTAGCATGCGAATTCGCTATACGATATACAAAAGGTATAGCAAAATAAAGAAGCTAATGGACCCATTATTTCTACTACAGTTTGCATGTTTAATATTCATGCTCATCAATGCCTTCATCGTGGCAGTCTCTCATCTGCATGTAAGATAGGAGAACAAGCGGTATGAGCATTCACGCTGGATGATAGTTGCCGCCATGGTAGGACTGGCGATACAATATGCTATGCAGATGGCTTTCAGATTCCGTGCTACTCACGATGATATTGGTGCCGTCATCAACATTGTTATCTATACTCCTTGTTTCTCGCTTATTTCTATGGCTATCTTCAATGTTTTCGCTCCCGAAAATCCTTTACGTTTTATTCTTAGTATCTGTTAGCATGTTCATTTATATTAGTTGCTATGCTGATTTATATTAGCTACTAATTGGTAGCTAACTATATTACTCTTTCGTTCAACAGGGGCTGAACGGTCAAGTATCTTAAGATAAATTGCAAAGTATGTTATCTTCTACGACCGTTCAGCCTCTGTTGAACGAAAGGCGCAGTTAATATGGTGTTTTAACGAAGTAGATTAAAAAGGGGTTGGAAAGCGATGTGTACCAACCCAAATGCACGTCTTATCTGGTGTAGAAATTATGATTCATCTACCCACTACAATAGTCATGTGAAAAGTTAAATTCTGAAATTACTTCTTTGTTTCTTTGGTAAAACAAACAAAACATCGTAACTTTGCATCGCTCATCTATAATTAGAAAGAGTTTCGAGACCCGATTGCCTTTGATGCATCTCGGGTCTTGCGTTTTATATCGGGGTAGGTATTCTTTTCTTCATTTTCTTTAAAAGCTGCCTTGGGTCAGTGGATATTTCATGGGGAAAGATTGGAAACGCTAGATAATATTGTAGTAGCGAGAACTTGCCTGGAAGGCAATACGAGGGTGTGTCAAAACTTCCTTATTATACTTTCGTTAGTGGAAGAGGTTAATGATAGATTGGCATCTTAATGATTATCAAGAAAATGTGTTTTATTGGTTTCCGCTTGTTAGTTTCAAGAATAAAGCGTAATTTTGTTGATGAAACCCCATGTATATATTAAACTAAGGAGTAAATATGAATACTTCAGTAATAAATGAGCCGAAGCTTGTGGTAACTGTATCTGACCCTACTATGTTGACAAAGTTGAAAAACGCCATCAAAATGTTGAATGGTGTTAGTTCTATTTCTATTTTGAAACCTAAAAAGACAGGTCTGGAACTTGCTTTTCAGGAGTTTCAAATAAATGTGCCAAACTAACCTTGCCATTTGATTCACCAGACTCATATAGACTCATTGGTCGCATAGTTAGCCAACTGAACCGTCCTGTTCCAGAATGATGCATATCTTTTTCATCTGCTGGAACAGCGGAGCCCGTCAAGACAAACTGTCCCACATCATGCCGATGGTCAACCTCAAATCTGATGGCATCCCAAAGTTTTGGTGCAAGTTGCCATTCATCAATAAGCCTTGGTGTTTCGCCCTCAAGCAAGACAGAAGCATCTATCTCTGCCATCTGTAGATTGGTTTCCAATGATGCAGGATTATCCATATACAGAATACTTTTAGCCTGTTGCTCGGCAGTGGTAGTCTTTCCACACCATTTTGGCCCTTCTATCAAGATAGCCCCCTTACTTGCCAGTTTCTTTGCCAACATTTGGTCTGCAATTCTATGTTTGTATTCCATATTTTCGAATATTGATTATACGTATGCAAAGATACAACTTTTTTTTATATTTCCTCAGTTGGCTGTGTTTTATTTCCTCAGTTGGCTGTGTTTCGTTTCCTCAGTTGGCTGTGTTTTATTTCCCCAGTTGGCTGTGTTTTATTTCCCCAGTTGGCTGCATTTCGTTTCCTCAGTTGGCTGTATATATTACTATAGGGCATTTTTTTGTTATACATTCTTTTGCTGCATCATTTATTTTTCATAAATTCGCACCGGAAAAATGTTTCAGACTAACATATATGAAAAAGACTATCAACTTTATCATTACTGGCGCTATGTGTTTAGGCATTAGCGCACCTATTTCTATTAATGCTTCAGAGTTGCAGAAGAAACCAGCAAAGGTAGAGAACCTTGGGAAACCTGCAAAGATCAAGAAGCAAAAGCAACGTTATATAAAAAAGGTTTCGCCAATAAGGGTGGAGAGTCCTGTAGGCACAGTTCCACGTTTGCCTTGGCAAGTGTGGGTGACTTATAGTGATGGTTCGCACGAATGGCGACAAGCCAAGTGGGAGAACTATATGCGTGCTACTGAGCAAGCAGAGGCTGACCCACAACGCAATCCAGTAGGTAGCGAATATACAATTGAGGGTTATATCATTGGCGACAACACTACAAACAAAGGTTACCCACTTGTTGCAACCGTGGTTGTTACTAACAATAAATGGAATACTCCAAACTGCCATCCTGTGGCAAATCCTCTAAAGCTAACGGAGGTGAGCATTAATGGCAAAAACCGCTTGACTAACAATAGGAACCTTAATATCAAGACTCTGTTGTCGTGGGATATCACTCAGCAACTTTATAACTATCGCGATACATACGGATTGCCTACCGATGGCTATACCGTGGCTGATGGCTGGGATTCGCCAACAACAAAGCTTAAAGGTCATGGCTCAGGTCACTATATGAGTTCATTGGCTTTCGCCTTTGCTTCATGCAATCCTAATGAAGAAACTGCCGAGAAGACAGAACTGCGCAAGAGAATAAAGAGAATGGTTGACGAACTGCGTGCTTGCCAAGAGCGTACTTTTGTTTGGGATAGCACGCTAAACCGATATAGAGAGGCTCGCGACTCTGCTCCTGAAGAAGTACTAATGAAGATGGGAGGAAGCTGGGCTGACTTTGATAGGTATAAGAAGGATTATCGCAACTATGGATATGGATACCTTAATGCCATTCCTGCTGCTCATCCTGCACTCATAGAGAAATATGCTCCTTATAATAATGAGGAGGGTGTATGGGCACCTTATTATACTATACACAAACAGTTGGCTGGACTCATTGATATAGCCAATAATATCGACGACAAAGAGATTGCTGCCAAGGCGCTCCTCATAGCCAAAGATATGGGACTATGGGTGTGGAATCGAATGCACTATCGCACATACGTGAAAGCGGATGGCGACAAGGCTCAGCGACAGGCTAAACCTGGCAACCGCTATGAAATGTGGAATATGTATATTGCTGGCGAAGTGGGAGGAATGGCTGAGTCGCTTGCTCGACTAAGCGAAATGGTGGATAGTAATGACGAGAAGGAAAAGCTCTTAGAGGCTGCCAACTGCTTCGATACTCCTGCTTTGTTCAACCCTCTGGCGGCAAACATCGATGATATAAGAACCAGACATGCTAATCAGCATATCCCAATGATTACTGGTGCGCTGAGATCGTTTATCGGCAACTGCAATCCTTATTACTACAATATAGCATACAACTTCTGGAATATGATGCAAGGCAAATATGTGTATGCTATGGGAAGCGTAGGCAATGGCGAGATGTTTCGTCAGCCTTATTCGCAGATATTGTCGATGAATACCAATGTGATGAGCGACAGCAAACGCGATATGTATCCTAATCCTGATATTAACGAGACATGCTGTGCATATAATCTTGCCAAGCTCACTAAAGACCTCAACTGCTTCAATCCTGATAATGCAGAGTATATGGATTACTATGAGCGTGTACTCTATAATCAGATAATAGGCTCGTTGCATCCCGAACATTGGGCTGTTACATATCAGTATGCTGTTGGTATGAATGCCATAAAACCTTATGGCAACAATACTCCACAAAGCACATGCTGCGGAGGTACAGGCGCTGAGAACCATGTGAAATACCAAGAGGCTGCTTATTTCGTTAACGACAACACTATGTGGGTGGGACTCTATATGCCTACAACTGCTCGATGGGAGGCTAAGGGAGTGACTATAGAGCAAGAGTGTGAGTGGCCTGCACAACATAGCATGCTCACAATAAGAACCAACGGTAAGGCTACTGCCGACTTTACTCTCAAGCTACGTGTGCCTTATTGGGCTACAAAGGGCTTCGACATAAAGCTAAATGGTAAGTCTATTGCCAAGAGCTTTCAGCCATGCTCGTATGCTGCAATAAGCAACCATATATGGAAAGACGGGGATAGAGTAGAGGTTTGTATGCCTTTCACTAAGCATGTGAACTGGGGACCCGACAAGATGGATCTTGCTGCTACTGGCAAGAATGAGGTTCGCACTCCTTTCTCTCCTCAATGGGTGGGAACTATTATGTATGGTCCGATGGTAATGGCAACAAAGGATATTAAAGAGTGGAAGAATGCTGATATCACACTGTCGTCAACGCTCAACGAGCTTACGCTAAAAGATGATGGTGCTACCGACGGAACCAACGATAAGCTATATACTCTGCAGATGCAGACTCCTGATAACAGAACTATCCTAAAATCCGCAACTATCATCCAATACACGATTAAGGGTAGATTTATGAGT